>Ga0272442_10001190_pt1 | contig 40160 bp, 29 predicted proteins | sample SSMForm2O_FD_200262 | JGI IMG/M metagenome (GOLD analysis project Ga0272442, IMG submission 200262) | Marine sediment archaeal communities from Little Sippewissett salt marsh, Falmouth, MA, United States - SSM-Form-2O | ecosystem: Environmental > Aquatic > Marine > Wetlands > Sediment ... | reverse complement strand
GTGGACGCGCAGTTCAATGCCAACGTCGTCACCCACTCGGACGGCCTCATGCTCCACGGCATCGGCGGCTGGCAGAACTGCCTGGCCGCCAACGTGACCATCCTGCCCATCCCGTCGTTCCGCGACCGCATCCCCGTCCTGGTGGACGAGGTGACCACGCTCTGCGGCCCGGGCGAGCTGATCGACGTGGTCGTCACCGAGCGCGGCATCGCCATCAACCCGCGGCGTCAGGACCTGCTGGACGACGTCGCCGGCAAGGGCCTGCCCATCCGCCCCCTGGCCGAGATCAAGGCCGAGGTGGAAGGCATCGTCGGCGGCAAGCCCGACAAGCCCGAACTGGGCGACGAGATCGTCGGCGTGGTCAAGTGGGTGGACGGCACGGTCCTGGACGCCATCCGCCGCGTGCCCGAGTAGCCGCGGACGGTGGAAACCGCCGCGCCTCCGGATGCGTAGGCCCATCGTTCGATCCCGCCCGACGAGCCGCAATCCGGAGGTGATCCGCATGTCACGGTCCCACGTGTCCGTCCGGCGTGCCGCCGCGCGCGCCGCGCTCTGCCTGCTTCTTCCCACCGCCCTCGCCCCGCCCGCCACCGCGGGCCGGATCGTGGAGCAGGAAGGGGTGATTCACGTCCTCAACGGCGCCGAGCCGCGGGACGGCGGCCGCACCATCACGCTGGACGAGACCTGGCGCGTCGGCGGCGACGACGAGGAGTCGCTCCTCCTCGGCCTGGTCACCGAGGTGGGCGGCGACGCGGACGGCAACGTCTACGTCATGGACGCCCAGCTCTGCCAGGTGCACGTCTTCGCGCCGGACGGCGAGCTGCTGCGCACCCTCTTCCGCCAGGGCGAGGGCCCGGGAGAGGTCTACCGGCCGCGGGACCTGGTCCTGCTGCCCGACGGCGTCGGCCTGGGCGAGGAGTTCCCCGGCAAGATCACCATGGTCGACTACGAGGGGCTGCCCCACGGGCGCATCGCCCTCGGCACCGGCCGCGAGGGCCAGGCCGGCAATCCCGCCCTCACCAGCGCCCACTGCGGCGGCGGCAACCTCGTCGTGTCGGGGGTCCGCATCTCGCGCGGCGAGGAGCCGGGCACCCAGAAGCGGATCAACTTCCTCGCCCGCTTCGACCGCGAGGGCGCCGAGACGGTGCGCTATCTCGAGCGGCGCGCGGACTACGACTTCACCGACTTCACGTTCAGCGAGCGCCTGCACACGCCCAGCTTCTGGTGGGGCTTCACGGTGGGGCCCGACGGCCGCGTCTACGCGGCCGCAGACAACGACCGCTACGCGGTGAGCGTCTTCCGCCCCGACGGCACGCTGGAGCGCGTCATCGAGAGGGAGTGCCGGCTCCGCCGCCGCGGCGCCGAGGAGATCGCCGCCATGCGCGCGAACTACGAGAGCGCCCTCAGCGGCGCGGGCATCCCGTTCACCCTCGAGATCTCGGAGACGGATCCCGCCATCTCCATCTGGCACCGCCCCCTGCGCGTGGACGCCGGCGGCCGGCTCTGGGTCCTGGCGAGCGGCGGCCTGCACGACCAGCCCGAGGGCGTCCTGTGCACCTACGACGTCTTCGACGCGGAGGGGCACTTCGTCGAGCAGGTGTCCGTGCGCTGCGAGGGCGATCCGGACGCCGACGTCCTGTTCTGGATCACCGAGGACCGCATCGTCCTCGTGACGGGCTACACGGGCGCCCTCGCCGCCCAGTTCGGCCGCGGCTCGGCCGTGGACGCCGACGAGGAGGAGGCGTCGCCCCAGGAGGTCGTCGGCTTCACCGTGCGGCGCTGAAGGCGCGGCGCCGACGCGCGCGATCGCGGCCGGTAAAGAGCGGTGGTGGACAATCCGGCGGGTCCGTGCCTATCTTGCGGGCATGAACGAAACACACTTCTCCGATTTCGAGCTGCATCCCCGGCTGATGCAGGCCGTCGACGACCTCGGCTTCATCGAACCCACGCCCGTCCAGGCCAAGGCCATCCCGCCCGCGCTGGCGGGCCGCGACCTCATCGGCCTCGCCCAGACCGGCACCGGCAAGAGCGCCGCCTTCATCCTGCCCATCCTCCAGCGCCTGCTGGACGGGAAGCCGGGCCGGGTGCGGGCGCTCGTCATCGCGCCCACGCGCGAGCTGACCGAGCAGCTCGGCGGCGACTTCGGCGACCTGGCCCGCCACACGCGCCTGCGCGCCGCCACCGTCACCGGCGGCGTGCGCTACAAGCCTCAGATCGACCGCCTGCGCAAGGGCGTCGAGATCGTCGTCGCCACGCCCGGCCGCCTCATCGACCTCATGGGCCGCGGGGACGCCGATCTGCGCGACCTGGAGGTTCTCGTCCTCGACGAGGCCGACCGCATGCTGGACATGGGCTTCCTGCCCGACATCCGGCGCATCCTGCGCAAGCTGCCCGGCGGGCGGCAGACGATGATGTTCTCGGCGACGATGCCCTACGACATCCGGCGCCTGGCCGAGGAGATCCTCGTCGACCCCGTCCACGTGGAGCTGGGCGTGCGCGTGCCGCTGGAGACCATCTCCCACGCCCTCTACGCCGTGGCGCCGCCCCACAAGACCGAGATGCTCCTGGCCATTTTGCGCCTGACGGGCACGGGGTCGGTGCTCGTCTTCACGCGCACCCGCCACGCCGCGCGGCACACCGGCGCCAGCCTCAAGAAGGCCGGCATCAGCGCCAGCATCATCGAAGGCGACATGCCCCAGCCCAAGCGCAAGCAGGCCCTCGACGGCTTCCGCGCGGGCAAGTTCCGGGTGCTGGTGGCCACGGACATCGCCGCGCGCGGTCTGGACATCTCCAACGTCACCCACGTCATCAACTACGACATGCCCAGCACCGTGGACGACTACACCCACCGCATCGGCCGCACCGGCCGCGCCGAGCGCAGCGGCCAGGCCTTCACGCTGGTGACCCACGAGGACCTGGAGATGGTGGCCGGCATCGAGCGCGTCCTGGACATCGAACTACCCTACCGGCGCCTGGAGGGATTCCCCCACCCGCCGCCGCCCTGGGATCCCACAGGGCGCGAGCGGCCGCAGAAGACCCCGCGCCGCCCGCGGCGCCCCGTGCGGCGTCCCCTGGGCCGGCGCTGAGGCGCGGCCCGCGGGGGTCCGCGGCCACCGACGGTGCTTCTGGCGCTGCCCCCGACCGCGCAACCGCCGCGGGCGGCCGGCGTTACGCCGCGGCGTCGGCGGCTTCAGGGCGACTGGTCCGCCGCTCCCGACAGGGCGTCCGCCCAGACGGGCAGCAGCGCTTCCCACCCGAAGGGCTCGCAGCGGGCGGCGTAATCGCGGCCTCGCCAGGAATCGACGGCGCGGATCCGCTCGCGCAGGGCCGGCAGCAGCTCGCCCGGCGGGTAGCGGCACTCGGCCGGCCAGATCTCGGGGTAGGCCAGGGCGTCGGGCACCAGAGGCGCGGCGCCGCAGGCCGCCGCCTCGAGAACGGCCAGGCCCTGGAACTCGTGCCGCGCCGTGGAGACGACCAGGTCCGCCCGGCACAGCTCGGCCAGGTAATCCTCCCGCCGCTCGCGGTACCCCCAGGCGGCGACGCGGCCGCCCAGGCTCTCCCGCGCCGCCTCGAAGACGGGCGGCGCCTCGGCGAATCGCTCCCCCAGCACGGACAGGGTGAAGTCCAGGCCCTCGGCGGCCAGGGCCCGGACGGCGTCGAAGAACTCCTCGGGCCCCTTGTCGTGCTCCCAGCGGTGGTTCCACAGGACGCGGCAGGGGCCGGCGCGCGGCGGCGCCGCGGCCGCCGCCGCGGCCAGGGGCGCCAGGTCCAGGGGCACGGGCAGGACCCGCGACTTCGCCGCGACCGCCTCGGCGATGCCCTCGGGCCGTTGATCGGGCAGCCGCCTCAGGAACTCCGGCAGGGCCGCCAGGAAGGAGTCGCGGTTCCAGCGGGAGTTCCACAGCACGCGGTCGGCCGCCAGGCAGCTCTGTATGTTCGTCCAGGCGTAGTGGTAGTCGCGGCGGTCGTCCACGCGCACGGGATAGCGGAGCTGGTTCTCGTGGCAGTAGAGGACCAGGGGCAGGCACCGGGCCGCGGGCGGCAGCAGCCCGCGCAGGGCGGCGGCGTCCAGGAGGCTGGTGGCGAGGATTCCCCGCGCGCCGGCCGGCGCCTCGCGGCGCCAGCGCCCGGCGAAGTGCAGGGCCGCGCCGCGCATGCGCCACTTCCACTTGCGCGCCGGCAGGGTCCACAGCGCGACCTCCGCCGAAAGCAGCGGCGGCAGCCGCGCCGCCAGGCCGTCGGCCAGGTGGCGGTGGCTGCCGCCGTGGTAGGGCTCCATGAGGATCCAGGCGCCGGGCATGTCAGAGCTTGCGCGCCACCTCCTCGGCCACCTCGAGGGTCGTGCTGGTCCCGCCCATGTCGTAGGTGCGCGCCTCGCCCTCGGCGATGACGGCGGCGATGGCCTGCTCCAGGCGCGCGGCCATGTCCCGCTCGCCCAGGAAGTCCAGCATCATCTTGACCGAGAGCAGCATGGCCATGGGATTGACCTTGTACTGCCCGGCGTACTTGGGCGCGCTGCCGTGGGTGGGCTCGAAGACGGCGAAGCCGTCGCCGATGTTGCCACTGGCCGCGAAGCCCAGGCCGCCCACGAGCTGGGCCGCCAGGTCGCTGATGATGTCGCCGAACATGTTGCCGGCAACCAGGATGTCGTAGTCCTGGGGATTCTTGACCAGCCACATGCACATGGCGTCGATGTTGGTTTCCCACAGCGGGATGCCCGGGTACTCCTCGGCCACCTTGCGCGCCGTGCGCGTGAACAGGCCGCCGGTCTGGCGCAGCACGTTGGGCTTCTCCACCAGGGTGACGCTCTTGCGCCCGTGGGCCTCGGCGTACTCGAAGGCCCGGCGGACGATGCTCTCGCAGCCCTTGCGGGTGACCAGGCGCACGGTGACGGCCATGTCGTCGCGCGGCACATCGGCGAAGCGCTTGGCCTTGGGCGCGACGGCCATGAGCTGGTCGAAGAGGGCGTCGGGCACCGGGTGGGCCTCGATGCCGCTGTAGAGCCCCTCGGTGTTCTCGCGGAAGACGACCAGGTCGATGCCCTCGCGGTAGTTGAGGGGGTTGCCCGGATAGGCCTTGCAGGGCCTCAGGTTCGTGTGGAGGTTGAACTCCTGCCGCAGCCGCACGATGGGGCTGAAGTAGACGAGGCCCTTGCCCTGCAGCTCGGGGACGAGCTCCTTCTCGGCCTCGGCCACGGGCTTGCTGGTGATGGCCCCGAACAGGGCGGCATTGGTGCCGCGCATCATCTCGATGGTGCGGTCGGGCAGGGCGTTGCCCTCGGCGCGCCAGAACTCCCAGCCGATGTCGCCGTGGATGTACTCGGCGTCCAGCTTCAGCGCGTCCAGCACGAGGCGCGCGGCCTCCATGACGTCGTTACCCACCCCGTCGCCGGGGAGCCAGGCAATCTTGTAGGCAGCCAAGGGGAACTCCTTTTCGCTAGCGGTTTCCGGGTTCATGCGGCCGTGGTGCGATGGGGCAGAATGTAGGGGGGGCGGCGCCGCGCTGCAAGCGTTTCAGCGCAGCAGGAGCAGGCGGGCCGTCCGGGCCGCGCCGGGAGCGCTCAGGCGCGCCAGGTAGACGCCGCTGGCCAGGCGCCGGCCGGCGTCGTCGCGGCCCGTCCAGAGCAGCTCGGCGCCCGGCGCGAGGGGCCCGTCGTGAAGACGGGCGACGCGCCGGCCGCGGACGTCGAAGACGTCCACGCGGGCGGGCACGTCCGGCGGCCCCGCGGGCGCCAGGCGCCAGGCGGCGCGCCCCGGCAGCGGGCCGGCGTCCAGGCGCCAGTCCGCCCCGCCGGACGGGGCGCCGGACTTCGCGATCCGGCGCGGGGCGGCACCATCCACCAGGTAATCCCCCTCGCGATGGAAGGGCACGGGCGCGCCCTCGGCCAGGACGGCCTGGGCCGTGGGCGCCAGGATCCGGAAGGCCAGGTCGGGCCGCGAGAGCCGGACGGTGTCCTCGGCCGCGCTGGCCGTGGCCGGCGGCGCCAGGCGGATCAGCAGGCGCCCGCCCTGCCAGAACTCCGAGCCCTCGACCAGGGCCGCGCGCTCGACGGCGCCCTCCCGCTCCCAGACGGCGAAGCGGCCCGTCAGGTGGGCGTCCAGGTCGGGCAGGAACTTGCCCCAGCAGGCGAAGACGTCCCGCTCGAGGCCGCCGGGCTCGACGACCATGGCGCGCAGGCCGCTGGGGAAGCGGCGCACGGCGGTGGCGGCGTCGGGCGCGTCCGCCCGCCGCGGCAGCCACTGCCAGAGGAAGCGGCCGCGCGCGGCCGAATGCCGGATCTGGAGCACCGTGGTGCTGTCGTCGGGCCCGTCGTGGGAGTAGGGCGCCGTGGACCAGGACGTCGCCTCGGGCGGCGGCGCCAGCAGGCGCGCGTCCAGACGCCCGTCCTCGCCGGTGATCACGTAGCGCCCGTCGGCGGCGGCGAGGGACATGGTCGGATCGTAGTGCAGGCGCCAGCCGATGGACGCCGTAGCGCCGTCCTTGACCAGATCGTCGAAGAGATAGATGGCGGGCGTGTCGCCCGCCCGCGGCAGCAGCAGCACCCAGCGCTCGGCCCGGTCCATGGGGTTGCCGCCGTCATAACCGTACTCCCAGCTCGTGCCGGGCAGGGGATAGTCGGGATCGTTGAAGGGCGAGTGGGTGGTGTAGGCGGCGGCCATGTCCGCGCGCAGGGCGTGGCAGAAGCCGTCCACCAGCAGCGGCGTCATGGTGCCGTCGGTGCCGATGCCCTCGCCGGCGTTGTGCTGGCCGCGGCCGTTGACCAGGGGCAGGTTGTGGGCCTCGGTCTCCTTGGCCCCGGCGCCGGGTCCGTGGTCCTTGGCGAAGCCCTGGCCGAAGGCGTGCAGGGTCACCTGCCCCACGTCCTCCTGCCAGTGGCCGCCGCGGAAGGTGCCGGCCTGGAAGGTGAACAGGCAGCTCTCCGCCACGGGATCGCCGGGCCAGTTGTTCCGGTAGGCATAGAGGCCGCTGTGCGGGAAGAAGCGCTGGGGCGCAAGGCGCCCCTGGGGCGGCAGCATCTCGCCCGGGCTGTGGAAGAGCAGCACCGCCACCTGGTCGCCCACGGTGCTGTAGGAGAAGCCGTTGTCGCCGGTGGTCCGGTCCTGTACCCAGCGGGCGAAGCGGGGATCGGGCAGCCGCGTCTGGACCCACTCCCAGAGGGTGCCGTGCAGCGATAGAGGCCGGGTCAGCTCGGAGCAGTCGTTGCGGTTGAGGAAGTAGCCGTTGCCGCGGGGCAGGAGCTGATAGGCCGCCCATTCCAGGGCGGCCTCGGTCTTGGCGGCGGGCCAGAGGCTCGCGCCCTCCAGGCGCAGGGTCGGCTCCCAGTAGCCGATGAGCATGCGGTAGATCCAGGCCAGGTAGAGACCGCCCTCGCCGTAGCTGCCGTCGTTGCCCAGCAGCTCCTGGATCCCCTTCTCGATGAGGCGGTCGCCCAGGCGCCGGGCGTCGGCGAGCAGGGGTGAACCGGGCCACTCCCCCGCCAGGCAGAGGTCGGCCATTCCCAGGACGGCGCCGATGGAGATGCCGTGGTTGCTGCAGTACGGGTTGTAGAGGCCGCGGCTGAAGTCCTCGTCCGTGACCATGACCGCCAGGTAGCGGGTGACCTCGTTGAGAACCTTGTTGCGATCGTCCTCGCTGGCGTCGCCGAAGCAGAGGTCGTAGCCCATGAGGAGGCAGCGCAGGCGCAGGGCGGCGGAGAGGTCGTCGCCGGTGCCGTAGACGTCCTCCGCGTCCACCAGGTAGAGCACCGTCTCCTGGACCTTGGCCAGGCAGGCGGCGGCCAGGGTCGAGTCCGCGCCGATGTGGGAGTAGATCCCCATGGCCGGGATGGTGGAGAGCCCGTAGTTGGTGGAGAGCACCGTCTGCGGAATCAGCGGGTGGTAGACGGTGCAGAGGATCTGGATCGACTGCCAGGCGTCCTGCTTGGCGGGATCGGCGGCGATCTGATCCGGCAGGGCCTCCAGCATGGACGTGTCCACCATGAGGCGCGGGTGCCACTCGTCCCAGGCGGGCAGCTCGGCGGCAGCGGGCGCGGCCAGCAGGAGGAGCAGCAGGACGATGGGTCCCGGTCGTCGGCGCACGGACCTGACCTCGCGTCACGGGTGGGGATGCCGGCAGCGGCAGGGTCCGCCGGGGGATCCTGCCGCACCATAATGGTACACGATGCGCGGGGGTGCGGCCAAGGGCCGCGGCGCGGGGCGACCGGCGCCGATCCGACGCCCGAACGGGCGCCGGCGTCCCGCCGCGGGCGCCGGCCTAGATCTCGGCCTCCAGGTGCGCGCCGCAGTCCGGGTTCTCGCAGACCCAGAGGACCCGGCAGAGATCCATGGGCAGGCCCTCGGCCTCGATGCCCACGCCCTCGGGGGCCTCCACCCGCTTGGCCATGAACGCGCCGCACCGGGGGCAGGCGCGCAGCGCGTAGAAGCAGACGGGGCAGCGCAGGCTGCCGTCGGGCCGCGCCTCCAGCGGCGTCTCGCAATGGGGGCAGTCGCGGCGCGACTCAGGCGTCCCCATGCTTCCCCTCGAGGCCGATGGCTTCCGCCACCCCCTGCATGCCGGCGATGACGTCGCCGATGAGCTCGGGCAGCTCCACGCCCAGGCGCTCGGCGCCCTTCTCGACGAGGGCCCGGTCCACGCCGGCCGCGAAGCGGGCGTCCTTCCACTTCTTGCGGACGGACTTCACCTTGACGTCGTGGACGCTGCCGCTGGGCCGCACCAGGGCCGTGGCGGCCACCAGGCCCGTCAGCTCGTCCACGGCGTAGAGGGTCCGCTCCATCGCGCTCTCGGGCTCGACGTCGCTGCAGATCCCCCAGCCGTGGCTGACGGCGGCGCGGATGATGTCCTCGGGCCAGCCGCGCTCGCGCAGGATCCGCTCCGTCATGGCGCAGTGCTGGTCCGGATGCTTCTCGTAGTCCAGGTCGTGGACGAGGCCCACGATCCCCCACAGCTCCTCGTCCTCGCCGCGCTTGCGCGCCATGTGGCGCATGACGCCCTCGACGGCCAGGGCGTGCTTGCGCAGGCTGTCGCTCTCGTTGAACTCGCAGAGGAGGCGCCAGGCCTCCTCCCGGCTGGGCCGGGAATCCATGCGGAACCTCCCTCGTGGTCGAACGAACATCATAGCCGACGCGTGGCTTCCTGTCACGCGGCCGCCGTCGGCGCCGCGCGCGCGGGCCTGAAATACGCCGGCCGGATCGGGGGCGAGCCGCCCGTTGGGCCATCGCCCGCGCCGCCCGACGGGGATGACGGCGGCCGCGCATTGGTGTATGGTGGCCTGGCCCTCTCCGATCGAACGCCGACCCTCCCCCGGCCGAAGGAGCAGATCATGGCCGAACCCGACGCGACTTCCCGAGGAACTTTCGTCTGGCGCGAGATCATGAGCGAGGATCCCGCGCGCACCATCGAGTTCTACACCCGCCTCTTCGGCTGGACCGCCGAGGAGACGGACATGGGCGACCAGGGCACCTACACGGTCCTGAAGGCGGGCGACCGCGCCGTGGCCGGCGCCATGGGCCACGTCGGCGAGTCCCACGTGCCGGCCTACTGGCTGGCCTACGTGTCGGTGGCGGACGTTGACGAGGCCGCGGCCCGGGCCGCCGCCAGCGGCGGCGCCGTCCTGGTGCCGGGCACGGACATCCCCGACATGGGCCGCTTCGCCGTGGTCCGAGATCCCCAGGGCGCCTTCGTCGCCGTTTACGCCCACGGCGGCGAGGAGCCGCCGCCCCCCGGCGAGCCGGGCGCGGGCGAGTTCTGCTGGGACGAGCTGACCACGCCGGATCCCGACGGCGCGTCGCCCTTCTACGCGGGTCTCCTGGGCTGGGAGGCCAGGAGCGGCGATCCGAACCTGGGCCGCCGCTACTGGACCTTCACCGCCGCCGGACGCGACGCGGCGGGCATGATGGCCATGCCGCCGGGACAGCCCTTCCCGCCCTTCTGGCTCAGCTACGTCATCGTGGCGGACGTCGACACCGCGGCCGCCCGCGCGAGCGAACTGGGCGGCGCGGTGCGCGTGCCGCCCGCCGAGATCCCCGGCCTCGGCCACTTCGCCGTCCTGGCCGATCCCCACGGCGCCCTCTTCGGCATCTTCGCGGCGCCGGCCTGACCCTGAAACGCGCGCGCCCGGCGGACCGCCGCCGCGCGCGCCCCGTCACCGGGAGGTCGCCATGCCGCCCCGTCCCCTGACCGTCGATGACCTGTGGGCCATGCCCCGCGTGGGCGCGCCGGTCCCCGATCCCGCCGGCCGCCGCCTCGTCGTCCCCGTCACCAGCTACGCGATGGAGAAGAACGAGGGCTGGACGCGCCTCTGGCTCCTGCCCGCCGGCGCCAGGAACGCCGGCGACGGCCGCCCGTCCGATCCGGCCCGGCCCCTCACGCCGGCGGGGATCTCCTGCACCCAGCCAGCGTGGAGTCCCGACGGCGGCAGCCTCTTCTTCGTGCGCAAGCCCGGCGGCGAGGCCGCCGCGCCGGACGACCCCGCCGGCCGGCCGCGCTTCCCCGACAAGCCCCAGCTCTTCCGCCTGCGCCTGGACGGCGGCGAGGCCGAACGCCTCACGGATCTCCCCCTGGGCGTGGCCGACCCCCGCTCCTTCCCCGACGGCCGCCGCGTGGCCTTCCTGGCCCCGATCCTCGGCGAGGCCCCCGGACCGGAGGCCACCGTGCGCCGGCTGCGCGAGCGCGAGAAGGATCCCGTCAAGGCCCACGTCACCGAGGACCGCATCTACCGCCACTGGGACCGCTGGCTCACCGACGGCGCCTTCCACCACATCTTCGTCCTCGACCTGGAGAGCGGCGAGCTGCTGGACCTCACCCCCGCCTCGCGCCGCTGGTTCCGCTTCATGGATCCCACGGACAACTTCGACATCGCGCCGGACGGCCGCGAGATCGCCTTCTCGGCGGCGGCGAGCCGGCCGCCCCACGACCCGATCTGGTGGGGCGTGTTCACGGTGCCGGTGCCGCGGCGCCTGGCCGGCGCCCGGCCGCGGGCGCCCAGGGCGCTCACGCGCGGCCACCAGGCCAACGCCGCCCGGCCCCGCTACTCGCCGGACGGGCGCTGGATCCTCTTCGGCATGCAGCGGGAACTGGACTTCTACGCCGACCGGACTCGGCTCGTGCTCCACGACCGCCGCTCGGGCCGGCAGGCGGTCCTCACCGAGGACTGGCCCTTCTCGGCCGACGAGCGCCTGTTCACGCCGGACGGCAAGCGGATCCTCGTGGTCGCCGAGTGCGAGGGCCGCAGCGCGCTGTTCGAGCTGGACTGGCGGGCCGCGCGCCGGCGCCCCGGCGCCGCCGCGCCCCGGGAGCTGATGCGCGGCGGCACCTTCGGCGGCGTGCGCGCCGCGGGCGGCGGACTGGTGTTCACGCGCTCGTCCCTCGCCGAGCCGCCCGAGGTCTGGCGCTGCGACCTGCACGGCCGGCAGGCGCACCGCGTGACGGCCTTCGCGCGCCCGGCCCTGGAGGGACGCGCCCTGGCCACCGTGCGCGAGATGCGATTCGCCGGCGCCGGCGGGCGCCGCGTGCAGATGTTCCTCCTCTGGCCACCGGGGACGAAGCCGCCGCGCCGCGGCGAGAAGCCCCGCCGGCGCCTGCCCCTGCTGCAGCTCGTCCACGGCGGGCCCCACGGCGTCTTCGGCGACCAGTGGCACTGGCGCTGGAACGCCCAGCTCTTCGCGGCGCCGGGCTACCTGACGGCCATGGTCAACTTCCACGGCTCCACGGGCTGGGGACAGGACTTCGCGGCCTCCATCCTGGGCCGCTGGGGCGACCAGCCCTACGAGGACGTCATGAAGGCGACGGACCTGCTGGTGGAACGTGGCTGGGCCGACCCCGCGCGCCTGGCCGCGGCTGGGGGCTCCTACGGGGGCTACATGATGGCCTGGATCGCCTCGCAGACGGATCGCTTCGCCTGCCTGGTCAACCACGCCGGGGTGAACGATCTGCAGGCGGCCTACGCCTCGGACTGGACCCAGGGCCGCCGGCGCTCCATGGGCGGGGAGCCCTGGGAGGACATCGCCGGCATGGACCGCTACAACCCCATGCGGCACGCGCGGGGCTTCGCCTCGCCCATGCTCGTGCTGCACGGCGAGCGCGACTACCGCGTGCCCTACACCCAGGGCCTCGAGATCTACAACGTCTACAAGGCCATGGGCCGGCCCGCGCGCCTGGTCCTCTACCCGGACGAGAACCACTGGGTCCTCAAGCCTTGCAACAGCCGGCACTGGTACGGGGAGGTCCTGGACTGGCTGGACCGCTGGCTCGCGCGCGGCGGCCGGCGGCGCTGACCGCGGCGGGCGCCCGGCTGGCATCGCGCGGCGGCCGGCGGCGCTGACCGGGCCGGCCGCAGGCGGCGCCAGCCATGCCCCCGGGCGGGCACGCGTCCGGCATCGGTTGCGGTCGGGCCGCGCCGGTAGCGATCAGGGGCGCAGTATGAGGCTGCGCGGCTCGGTCATGTCCTCGATGGCCCAGCGCAGGCCCTCGCGCCCCAGGCCGCTGTCCTTGACGCCCCCGTAGGGCATGGCGTCCGCGCGCCAGCTCGGCACGTCGCCGATGACCACGCCCCCCACCTCGAGCACGTCCCAGGCCCGGCGGATCTTGGCGATGTCCCGCACGAACAGCCCCGCCTGTAGCCCGTAGCGGCTCTCGTTGACCGCGTCCAGGGCGGCGCCGAAGTCCGTGAACGGCGCCAGGACGGCCACGGGGCCGAAGGCCTCGCGGCAGGACACCGGTTCGTCCGCCGGCACGTCCGCCAGCAGGGTCGGCTCCACCAGGGCGCCCTCGCGCCCGCCGCCGGCGAGCAGGGTGGCGCCGCGCGCGCGGGCGGCGGCGATCCACTTCGCGACGCGGTCGGCGGCGGCCTCGCTGATGAGGGGGCCGACGACGGTGTCCTCCGCCTTGGGATCCCCGCACTTCAGCGACTTCGCCGCCGCCGCCAGCTTCTCCGAGAAGGCCGCGTAGACGTCCGCGTGGACGAAGACCCGCTGCACGCTGATGCAGCTCTGGCCCGACTGGCCGAAGGCGCCGAGGACGACCCGCGCGACGGCGTGATCCAGGTCGGCGTCCGCGTCCACCACGCAGGCGGCGTTGCCCCCCAGCTCGAGAACCACCTTCATCTTCCCGGCGCGGGCCTTGAGGGCCCAGCCGGCCTCGGGCGAGCCCGTGAAGGTGAGCAGCTTCAGGCGTGGATCCTCGCTGAAGCGCCCGGCGTTCTCGCGGCGGCAGGGCAGGACGGAGAAGGCGCCCGCCGGCAGGCCGCAGCCGGCCAGGACCTCGCCGATGATGAGCGACCCCAGCGGCGCCAGGCTCGCCGGCTTGAGGACGAAGGGGCAGCCGGCGGCGATGGCCGGCGCCGCCTTGTGCGCGGCCAGGTTGAGGGGGTAGTTGAAGGGCACGATGCAGGAGACGGGCCCCACGGGCACCCGGCGCGTGAGGCAGAGAGTCCCCTCGGCGCGCGGCGTGCGGTCCAGGGGCATCACCTCGCCGCCGATGCGCAGGGCCTCCTCGGCGGCAATGGTGAAGGTATCCACGAGGCGGCCCACTTCGCCGCGGGCGTCGCCGATGGGCTTGCCGACCTCCACGCAGAGAACCCGCGCCAGTTCCTCGGCCCGCTCGGCGAAGGTACGCGCGCAGCGGGACAGCGCCGACGCCCGCGCGTGGGCGGGCAGCGCGGCCATGGCGGGCGCGGCGTCCGCCGCCGCGCCGACGGCGGCGTCGATGGCCGCGTCGTCGGCCAGGGCGACGCGCGCCGCCACCTCGCCGGTGTACTTGTCGCGGACCTCCAGGTCGGCGTTGGCCGGCACGGGCTCGCCGGCGAGGTAGTAGGGATAGCGGTCCTGCGGCATGGCGGTCTCCTTCGCGTCGGAGCCGGCGCCGATCCCGGGCGCGACCGCGCGCCGCGGCGGACCGCCGGCTGCCGCCAGCATAGCGATCCCCGCCGGCGACGCCAAGGCTGGCCTTGCCGGGCGCGGTGGGCTATCCTGCGGATCCGCGCGCGGCGCCGCCGGGGCGCCGCGGCGAGGAAGGAGCCCCGCCGTGAAAGAACCCCGCCCCCTGAGCCTGGGCCGCGTCGTCGGGTCCGTGGCCGTGCTGGCCTTCGTGGCCGCCTTCACCGTGATCCTGTTCCGGGGCAGCGATGCTCCGCCGCCGGGCGGCGCCGACTCCACCGCCGCGGCTCTCGACGCCGATTCCGGCCTTGCCGCGCCGGCCCCGCGAGTGTCCGGCGACAAGACCCCCCGCGGCGGCGCCGTCCACCCGGGCGACGCGGCCGGCTGCACGGACTTCGAGATCCTGGAGTACGTGGAGGCGCGCCTGGCCGACGGGCGGCTGCACTCGGCGGACACGGCCACGGGCGTCGTCTGCCTGCCCGCGGCCGAGTGGGAGCGCCTGGACTGGGAGCAGGCGCGCGAGCTGGGCTGGTACGCCATGCGCTACCTGGGCATCACCGGCCACCGCGGCGACCACGAGTACGTGGTGACCCTGGAGACCGTCGCGCCGCGCGCGGCCGTCGCGACCTACAGCCGGGAAGGCGGGCTGCTGATCCACTGACGCCGGATGCGCGTATTTTGCGCCACGAAGGAGGAGGACGCCGCATGGATCTTCACATCAGGGCCTTTCAGCGCCGCGTGTACGAGATCCTGGACCTGGCCCGGCCCGGCGACCGGGCGAGCCGGATCTTCGACATCTTCATCCTGTCGCTCATCGGCCTGAACATCGTGGCCCTGATGCTGGAGACGGTGGGCTCCATCTACTGGCGCCACTACCGGGCCTTCCAGTACTTCGAGGCCGTGTCCGTGATCATCTTCACGGCGGAGTACCTGTTGCGGCTGTGGTCGTGCACCTCCGAGCCCGGCTACCGGCACCCCGTGGCGGGCCGGCTGCGCTACGGCCTGCGCTTCCTGCTGCTCGTGGACCTGCTCGCCATCGCGCCCTTCTACATCCCGCTGCTGTTCGGCGGCCTCGACCTGCGCTTCGTCCGGGCCATCCGCCTGCTGCGCATCTTCCGCCTGGTCAAGGTGGGCCGCTACGCGCGCTCCCTGCAGACGCTCGGCCGCGTCCTGCGCTCGAAGCGCGAGGAGCTGGTTCTCGTCCTGTTCGTCCTGCTGCTGCTGCTCGTCATCAGCTCGTCGCTCCTCTACGAAATCGAGCACCGCCACCAGCCCGAGGCCTTCAGCAGCATCCCCAAGACGATGTGGTGGGCGGTGACGACCCTGACGACGGTGGGCTACGGCGACATGTTCCCCGTCACGGCCCTGGGGCGCGTCTTCGCCTCGGTCACGGCCATCCTGGGCATCGGGCTGTTCGCGATCCCCGCGGGCATCCTGAGCGCGGGGTTCAGCGAGGAGATGGGGCGCCTGCGCGGCCGCGGCCGGACGTGCGAGGAAGGCGCGGACGGCCCGGGCGCGGCGTGAGGCGCCGCGCGGAACCGTCGCGGCCCGTGTCCGCGACGGCGGCCGGTTTGCGCGGCGGGCGGTCCGCTCAGGTAGCGGCGGGCTCCAGGCGGCGGTTGATCTGGATGGCCAGGATCTCCTGCAGGCTGGCGGCGTCCACGGGCTTGGTGAGGTAGTCGTTCATGCCGGCGTCCAGGCAGCGCTCGCGGTCGCTCTTCATGGCGTGGGCCGTCATGGCGATGACGGGGACCTCCGGATCCAGGACGCCCGAGCGCGGGTCGCGGATGGCCCGCGTCGCCTCGAAGCCGTCCATGTGCGGCATCTGCACGTCCATCAGGACCGCGTCGTAGCGCTTCTTCTTCAGCGCCGCCAGCGCCTCGCAGCCGTCCGGCACCACGTCCACCAGGTAGCCGAGGCGGTCCAGGAAGTACTGCGCCACGCGCTGGTTGACCTGATTGTCCTCGGCCAGCAGGACGCGGGGCTTGCGCGTGGCCCTGGGGCTCGCCGCCTCGCCGTCCGCATCGTTCCATGGCGAGTCCGCCGCCCCCGCGGCGCACTCGCGCGCCAGGAGGGCCAGGCAATCCCAGAGCTTCGCGTGCGTCAGCGGCTCCTTGAGAAGCGTGACCGGTTCCAGCTCCGCGAGCTCGTCGGCGCCGTGCTCCTCGGCGAGGGACGCCAGGAGGTGGATGCGCAGGCTGCGCGCGTCCGCCTCCGCGCGGATCGAGGCGCCCAGGGCCAGCGGATCAAAGGTCCGGTTCGCCGCGCCCAGGAAGATCGAGTCGAAGGGCTCGCCCGACGCCCGCGCCCGGCGGAGGGCCGCCAGGGCCTCCCGGGGATTGCCGCAGGTCTCGGGTATGCGGCCCGCGTTGAGCAGGGCCTCTCGCAGCGCGGCCCGGTTGTGGACGCAGTCGTGGACCACCAGCAGGCGCTGCCTGCCGCCCGGCGGCGCGCCGTCGATCGACGCGTCGGCGAGTTCCTCGAACTCGGCGGTGAACCAGAAGGTCGCGCCGCGCCCCGGCTCGCTGCGCACGGCGATGCGGCCCCGCATCAGTTCCGTCAGCTGGCGCGAGATGGCGAGGCCGAGCCCCGTGCCGCCGTGCATGCGGGTGGTCGAGGCGTCCTCCTGGGTGAAGGGCAGGAATAGCCGCTCCCGGTTTTCGCGGGTGATGCCCTTGCCCGTGTCCGTCACCGCGAAGCGCAGCTTGAGCTTGGCGTGGCGGGACCGCCGGCGCGAAACCCGCATGCGCACGCTGCCTTCGTTGGTGAACTTGACGGCGTTGCCCACCAGGTTCATGAGGACCTGCCGCAAGCGACCGGGATCGCCCCGCAGGGCGTCGGGGACATCGTGATCGACGCGACAGGAAAGATTCAGGCCCTTCTCCGCCGCGATCGGGGCCAGCACGGCGGCCACGGAGTCCACGACCTCGCGCAGATCGAAGCGGACCTCCTCGAGTTCCAGCTTGCCCGCCTCGATCTTCGAGAAATCGAGGATGTCGTTGATCAGCGAGAGCAGCGCGCTGGCGCTGGTGTGGAGCATCTCGCAGTACTCGCGCTGCTGGGTCTCGAGCTCGGTGTCCAGCAGCAGGGAGGTCATGCCGATGACGCCGTTCATGGGCGTCCGGATCTCGTGGCTCATGTTGGCCAGGAACTGGCTCTTGGCGCGCGTCGCCGCCTCGGCGGCGTCCTTGGCGCGCAGAAGGGCCCGCTCGGCGCGCTCGCGCTCGATAATCTCCATCTGGAGCTGCTGGTTGGCGCGTGTCAGGTCGACGGTCCGCTCGCGCACGCGCTTCTCGAAGATGCTGCTGCGGCGGCGCCACAGGCGGACCCTGTACAGGTGGGCGCTGTAGATCGACATGGCCAGCAGCGTGATCGCCAGCGTGATGAACCAGACCCTCTGCCAGAAGGGCGGCGTGACCTTGATGGCCAGCGCGATCCCTTCCTCGTTCCAGATCCCGTCGTTGTTGGCGGCGCGCACGCGCAGCACGTATTCGCCGGGCGGCAGGCTGGTGTAGGTGGCGTGATGGCGGTTGCCGATCTCGTTCCACTCGCTGTCGAAGCCCTCCAGGAAGTAGGCGAACCGGTTCTGGGCCGGGGCCGCGAAGTGGAGGGCGGCGAACTCGAAGTCGAGCATCGTGTCGTGGTGGGACAGGATCAGCGAGCCCGTCTCCGAGATGGGGCGCGTGAGCAGCGTGCGGCCCGTCTCGTCCGGACCGACGCCCACCGGCTTGTTGAGGATGCGGAAGTCGGTGATGACGATGCGCGGCACGTGCGGGTTGTTGTGGATCGCGTCCGGCGCGAACCAGTTGAAGCCCCCGATGCCGCCGAAGTAGAGGCGGCCGGCCCGGTCGCGGAAGTAGGCGCCGGCGTTGAACTCGTTGCTCTGCAGGCCGTCGCTGGAGTCGTAGTTGTCGCAGGCGTCGATCTCGGGATCGTAGCGGCAGAGGCCGTCGTTCGTGCTGAGCCAGAGCTTGTGCCGCGTGCCCTCCACGATGCCGTAGATGAAGTTGTTGGGCAGGCCGTCCTTGGTGGTGATGCGCCGGAACTGCCCCTTCGCCTCGTCCACCAGGCGGTTGAGGCCGACGCTGGTGCCGGCCCAGATGCGGCCGCGGCAGTCCTCGCGGACGCACATGATCACGTTGCTGCCGATGCTCTGCGGGTGCCCGGGATCGTGGCGGAAGCAGCGGAGGCCTCCGCTGTCGGGACTGTAGAGGACGAGGCCGTCGCGCCAGGTGCCCAGCCAGAGGCGGCCGCGCGAGTCCTCGAAGATGTTGTAGACGGCGCCGCCGTCGATGTCCACCTCGCTGGACGCCACGCGCTGCCTCCGGAAGGCGTCCTCGTCCGGATCGTAGACGACGAGGCCGTCGCCCGTCGCCAGCCAGATGCGGCCGCGGCGGTCCTCGCAGATCTCGGTGACGTAGGTGCTCGTCAGGCCCGTCGAGTCGTCCTTGTCGGCGGCGAAGCGGTGGAAGACGTCCGTGCCGGGATCGAGCCGGTTGAGGAAGCCCTGGGTGCCGCCGACCCAGAGCCGGCCGAAGCGGTCCACCTCCATGGCCGCGATGTCGTCGCACTCGAGGGTCGTCGAATCCGCCGGATCGTGGCGGAAGACCTCGTTGGCGCCCGTGACGGGATCGAAGAGGTTGAGGCCCTCGGAGGTGGCGACCCAGATGCGCCCGTCGGGCGCCTCGGCGAAGCGCCAGACGCAGTCGTGGCTGAGGCTCGCCGTATCGTCCGGAAGGTTGCGCGCCAGCCCGAAGTGCTTGGCCTCGCCGTCCAGGAGGCTCGCGCCGTCGGCGGTGCCGGCCCAGACGACGCCGGTGGCGTCCACCTGGACCGAGCGCATCTCGTCGCATAGCAGCGTGCCCCGCATCCCGGCGTGGTGGCGGAAGTGGCGGAACTCGCTGGCGCCGGCCGGCAGCAGATCGAGGCCGCTGTTGTTGGTGGCGATCCAGAGGTTCCCGTCGGGCGCCACGCAGAGATCGACCAGGGCCCCGTCGGCGCAGCTCGTGGGATCGTCCGGATCGTGCCGGAAGCTGACGAAGGCGTCGCGCGTGGGCTCGTAACGGCTGAGCCCATCGCTGGTGCCGATCCAGAGGACGCCGCCGGGCGCCTGGGCGATGCACTGGACGTGATCGGCGACGAGACTGGTCGTGTCTTCCTCCACGTGCCGGTAGCACCGGAAGGACGTCGCGCCGGGCGCGAGGCGGCAGAGTCCGGCGTCCGTGGCCGCCCAGACGACGCCATCGGCGGCGACGAGGACATCGTTGACCGTGTCGTCGGCGAGCGACGTGGAGTCGGCCGGGTCGTGGCGCAGGATCTCGTAGCGCGACACGTCCGGGTCGAAGCGCAGGAGCCCCGCGCGCTGGGAGGCCAGCCAGATCCGCCCCGCCCCGTCGACGGCGATGCCGTTGATGGTCGTGGCGCCGGCCGCGACGGACGGGTCGGCCTCGTAGCGATAGCGAGCGAAACGGCCCGTGGCGCGGTCGAGGCGGCAGAAGCCGCCGCCCTCGGTGCCGATCCACAGGTCGCCGGACGCGTCCTCGGCCAGACAGAGGATGCCGTTCTCGCTGAGGCTGGCCGGATCGTCCGGATCGGCGCGGAAGATGGTGAAGCCGTTGCCGTCGTAGCGGTTCAACCCGTCCCAGGTGCCGAGCCAGAGGAAGCCGCGGCTGTCCTGGAGCATGCAGGTCACCGTGCTCTGGGAGAGACCCGACTCCAGGTCCAGGTTGCGGAAGCGGGCGCCGGCGGCGGCGGGCACCTCGGCGCGGGACGGTGGAGCCAGCAGGCAGACCGCGAGAAGCCACGCATGCGGCGTGCGCAGACAGGCGCGCATGAAACGAGAGAGGGAAGCCATGGCCTCCGTTCCAGCCTCGTCCGAACAGGGTCAGGTGTTTGCGACCACGCAAGGTCTCATCGTTGTTATCGGCACGGGGGAACGGAGCTTGCGTGAATTCGTCGCCGCTCCCGGCGGGGGTCCCCGGGCAAGGGACAAGTGGCTGGGATATTTGACGTTGGGACTCTGGGCCGGACGGGTCCGAAGGGCGGCCCCGAGGAGGCGGCATCTTCGTAAGATTCGGATGAAGGTTAGGCCGGCGCCCCGGGTTCGGCTCCCCCGCGCTCCAGGAACAGGGTCTGCGTGGGGTAGGCGAACTCGACGCCCGCGTCCTCGAAGGCCGCGTGGACGGCCAGGTTGATGGCCTGCTGGATGTCCATGTACTTGTTGTAGTCCGGCCCCATGATGAAATAGACCGTCTCGAAATCCAGGGAGAAGGCGCCGTACTCCTTGAAGTGGCTGCGGTCGAAGCGCGTGTCCGCCTGGGCCTCGATGGCCGCGCGGATCATGCCGGGGATCCGCTCGAGCTTCTCGCGCGGGGTCTGGTAGGTCACGCCCAGGGTGAAGGCGACCCGCCGCTCCTGCATGCGCCCGTAGTTGCGGATGCGGCTGCCGAGCAGGTCGGTGTTGGAGAAGACGAGCTGCTCGCCCGAAAGGCTGCGGATCCGCGTCGTCTTGAGCCCCACGTGCTCGACGCTGCCCAGGAAGCTGTCGATGATGAGGAAGTCCCCCACCACGAAGGGCTTGTCCAGGACGATGGACAGCGACGCGAACAGGTCGCCGAGGATGTTCTGCACGGCCAGGGCGACGGCGATGCCGCCGACGCCGAGGCCGGCGACCAGCGCGGTGATCTGCACGCCGAGGCTGTCCAGACCGAACAGGAGGACCAGCGACCAGACGATCAGCTTGGCGAGGAAGCCCGCGGCGGTCATGGTGGTGACGGCCGCCGCGTCCTCGGCCAGCTTGCGCCGGCGGTAGGACTCGAGCCAGGCGTTGATGGCCGCGTTGGCCCAGATGCCCGCCTGGAGGATGAGGCCCAGCCCGGCGAGGGTCGTCAGGACGCCCGCCAGCCGCTCCTGCGGCAGGACGAACTCGGCGGCCGCCCACAGCGCGACCAGCACCAGGAACAGGGCCTTGGTCTTGCGCAGGGCGGCGACGAGGATCTCGGTCCAGGGCTTCTCGATACGCCGCGCCAGGGCGGCGAAGCGGCCCACCAGGATGGCCTGGACCACGCGCAGCACCAGGAACGAGCCGGCGGCCACCCCGGCGGCGATCAGCCAGGCGCGGACCATCGCGCCGGCGAACTCGGTCTCCAGGAATCCCATGGCGCCTCCGTCCTGTATCGACACGCACACCATAGACCGGAATGCGTCGCGGATAAAGCCCGTTGTGGCGGCGGATCCCTCGAACCACGGATCGCCGACCGCCCCGATCGGCTTTGGCGGCGGCTCTCGATCAGAAGACAATCGCCGACCGTCAAGTAAGAGAGAAACCGACATCGGAATCGTTCGTACGAAGTTGCATCTTCCCTGTTCATGTGACATCCAGCCTGCCCGCATCCACGGAGGTCGTTGTGGAGCGCACGCCTGTCTGCCGCAGGTGCAGGACGACGGTCTTTCTCTCCATGGCCATTCTCATCGGAGCCGCGGTCGTCGCGTCCGGCTCCCACCAGGATCCCTCCCGATCCGCCGACTCGACCCGGATGGTCGACAGCGGCTCGTGGTACTCGCGCGTCCAATGGCCACACGACGGCCACCCGTACGAGAGCCGGCACTTCGTGGTCTATGGCGCCGCGGCCAGTCAGGAAGCGAGGCGGGCCGTCGCCGAGATCGGCGAGGAGCTGCTGGCCGAGCTGATCGCCGAGTTCGGGATCGCCGGGGACGGGATGCTTCGCTTTCCTCCGGGCCAGGACAAGATCCACATCTACGTCTACCGGAACCGGAACCCATGGTGGGGCGCGCGGGCCTACTACTGCGGCCTCGTCATATGGTCGCTGGAACACGAGACGCGCAGCCACGACCTGGAGTTCTATCGAGCGGTGATGAAGCACGAGATGGTCCACGTGGTGGAAGCGCTGCTGAAGGGCAGGGACGTGGCGTTCTTCCCAGTGGCCGTCCGGGTGCACGTCTGGTTCTCCGAGGGGCTGGCCGAGGCCGTCACGGGGGGAACCGCGGGGAGGGCGATCAGGGACCTGGATTACCTGAACCACCTGACCGGCAAGTACGGGCGGCTCAGTCCGATTGCGTTCGAGTCGGATGGGCAGGTCGGCGATTGGGACGAGGAGGAAACCGCGGTCGCCTGTTGCGAGTACCACTACCCGATGTATCAACTGGCCGTCGAGTACCTGCTGGACCCGAGAGGCTACGGGAAATCACTCCAGGACGTCGTCCTCGTCTTCACGGACATCGCGGACGGATCGGATTTCACGACCGCGTTCGAGACTCGCATGGGAATCGAGCTGGCGGATTACGAGGAACAGTTCTTCGATCTCATGAACGGATACCTCGAGCCGGGCATCTCCACGCGGCTGAGGCGGGCGATCGTGGTCTGGCTCGCTCTGGTCGCGGCGTCGCTCATCGTTCTCGTCCGGGGATTCGCTCGAGGCACGGTGAAACGCCGGCGCACGATGTGGGCCTGGTCGTTCGCGACCCTGCTCCTCGGCCCTCTCGGATTTCTGGGCCACCGGCTCTCGAGGCCGCGGGCCGGGAGGCCCGCCGCGATCTGGCGGTACGCCCTCGGCCCATCGATGTTCAGCGTGACCGGGGACCTGGCGCTGCTGGTCTTCGTCGTGGCGTGCTTCGCCATCTTCCAGCCCCGGGGGGATCTCGATCCGCTCGATCCGTTGCTTCCCTTCCTCGCCGGATGGCTGATCGTCCGCGCCTTGCTCGCGGCCGCACGACACCGCGGCGTATATCAGGTCGCCTTCCGCCGATCGCTTGCCACGGACTTCATCCCGATGATCCTCGCCCTGGCGGGAGCGCTGGCGGTGCTGGTTCCGCTGCACGGGCACTGGTGGTTCTCCCTCGATCCGGGATCCCTGTTCTTCTGGGGCGGGATCGCGGCGGCAGCCATCGCGGGAGTCGTTATCGTCTACCCCTACAAAGCCTGGGCACTTCGATTCCGATGGAAGCGCCTCCCCGGTTGAGACGCGAGCCCCGACGAAAGCGCAGTGGTTCGCCCGCGTATCATGAGGCGCCTCCGCAGCGAGTTGACACGTCCCACACCATGCATCATCATTCATCAATGAAGCTATGCGGCTTCCATCCATGATGAGGCCGAGAAATGAAATTCAGGGCGATGCGGACCTTCCTGGCGGGCTTCCTTTCCGCGATCCTCGCAAGTGCCGCGGCCGCAATCGCGGAGCCCGCCCATCGGAAGTCCGACTTCCTGGCTCGCAACTCCGACTTCTTCAATCCTCGCAGGGACGCATCCTATGAGGACTCGCTGAAGGCACTGGGCCTCTCGACGCGACCGCCAATCTACGTCCCGCCGCACTGGTGCCCCATCGTCTTCACGGTGGAGTCCATCGAGGCGCCCGGTCTGGACACGCTGTCCTTTTACCAATCCGCGGACCTGATCACGAAGCAGATTTACGAGTACGAGCTTTCGGTCCTGAACGTCAGCATCTCCAGGATCCTGGCCGGCGACTGCCCGCCGGTCTTAGAGCGCTTCTATACGATCGCGCCCACCACGATCCGCGGCTGCGACATCGCGGGAGAACGGCGCCAGAAGATCTACCCCGGCGCCGAGGTGGTGGGAGTCCTCTCCTGGGGAGGGCCCGGCTACGGCGGCGCTCCCCGTCTAGGGAGCTACTTCGTGTTCGGCACGCCGGGCACCGACCACTATCTCGGATACTTGGACGCGCGCATCACGTCACTCTTCAAGCGTCACGCCCAGCAGTACCAGCGACCCCGCGAGCCCGTGGAGGTCGATCGCAACGGCCCCCTGCCCCATCCCCCCCTACCCGACGACTCCCTTTCCATCGAGAAGACGTCAGATCCCGGGAACGAGTGATAGGCGGCACTCGGCCGCTGAAGGGGTGACCCTTTTCCTCGAACGAGGGGGCAATGAGAAACCCCGCTGCATGTCGTGCAGCGGGGTCCCTCAGACGGCGTCCCCAACGGGATTCGAACCCGTGTCGCCAGATCGAAAATCTGGTGTCCTGGACCTGGCTAGACGATGGGGACGGATCGCCCGCGCCATGCGGGCGCGCGGAATCTAGCAACGGGGGTGGGCCCTGTCAACGTTGCCCGGCGAAGGCTCGCCGCGGCCGGGGCGCCGCGATCGCTGCCGCCGCGCGCCGTGCGCCGCACCCGACGCTGCCGTCGCGCGTCGCAGGCGTGCGGAACGCCGCGCCTAGAGGACGCGCATGACGGCGACGACCCTGCCGATGATGCGCACCTCGCCGCTGCCCGCCGGCACCCGGATGGGCGCCATGTCCGGGTTCTCCGGCTGGAGGCGGATGCCCCCCGGCTCGCGGTAGAAGGTCTTCACCGTGGCCTCGTCGTCCACCAGGGCCACGACGATCTCGCCGTTGCGGGCCGTCTCCTGGGGACTGACGACGATGGTGTCCCCGTCGAGGATGTGGGCGTCCACCATGGAGTCCCCCACGACCTTCAGCAGGAAGTTGCCCTCCCGGGCGGCGAAGGAGGCGTCCACCTCGATCCAGTCCTCGATGTTCTCGTCGGAGAGCACCGGCTGACCCGCGGCCACGCGCCCGACCAGGGGCAGGCTGACGACGTTCCCGTCGCCGGCCGGCAGCGGCGCCAGGCCCAGCAGCTCGATGCCGCGGGACCGCTCGCGGCTGCGGCGTATGAAGCCCTTGCGCTCCAGGGCCGCCAGGTGGTCCTGCACCCCCCGCGGCGATCGGATCCCGAAGTGTGCCGCAATCTCCCTGATCGTAGGGGGATAGCCGTTATCCCTCAGGAACTGCTTCAGGTATTCCAGGACGGAGCGCTGGCGATCCGTGAGAGCCTTCGGCGACATGTCGCTCGCCTCCCGTGAAAGTACCAGGCCCGGCGCAGGCGCCGCTCGGCGTCCGCGACCCATGCTGACCACAGGCGCCAGGGGGCCGTCAAGGAGAAGCGGAGGGCGCGGGTGAGCCGCGGCCCGGCGCCGCCGCGCCCGGCGGCCGCCCGGCCCGCCCTCCGCGATAGCTCCGGAGAGGCCGAGGGGAAGGGCGTCGTTCGCCCCTCCGGACCCGATCGAGCCGCACCCTCCCACGCGGCCCGGCGGCACTCGTCCTCTCCGGTGAAGGTCCGTTTCGCGGCCAGCGCCTCCGCCAGCCGCCGCCCCGCGGGGCAGCCCTCCGCCCGGACCAGCTGGCCCGCCGGAAAGATGCCACCAGCCGGATGGACCTGGCAGCCCGGGCAGAGGGCGTAGAGTTCGGGGCCACCCGAATCAGGTGGAAGATGGGCCTGATCGTTCCGGGGGCCCCCGTGAATCGTGTCGCCGCCGGCCGCGAGGGCGCGGCGGGCGTTGGCCAAGGCCTCGCCCAGGGCCAGTTCGTCGCCTGCCTCGAAGAGCGCCGTCTGCACCAGCGCGGGCTTTCGCGTCATGACGCATTCCTCCCGATCAGTCGTCCCCGGCGGACGGCGCCGTTGCCGAAGCGCTCGCCCAGGGCGTCCACGGCCTTGCCGAGGCGCTGCTCGCGCTCCGGCCGCTCGGAATCGAAGAGGCCCGGCGGCGCCGCCTCGCGGGCCACCAGCCCGCTGACGCTGACGCCCACGAGGCGCACCCTGCGCCCCCGCCGGTCCACGCGCTCCATGAGAGCGCGGGCCGTCTCGTAGATGAGCGGCCCCTGGTCCAGGTACTCGTCCCCGGTCACGGAGCGCGTGAAGGTGGCGAAGGGCGCCAGGCGCAGCTTGAGGGTCAGTGTGCGCCCGGCCACGCCGTGGCGCCTCAGGCGCGCGGCCACCTTCTCCGACAGCTCCAGCAGCGCGCGGGTGACGACCTCGTCGCTCTCCTGGTCCGTGGCGAAGGTGGTCTCGTGGCCCACGGACTTCTCCTCGTGGTGCGGCGTCACGCCGCGCCCGTCGCGGCCCTGGGAGAGCTGATGCAGGCGCCGGCCCCAGAGGCCGAAGCGGCGCTCCAGCTCGTCGAGACCCAGGGCCGCCAGGTCGCCGATGGTGGCGACGCCCAGCTCGGTCAGGCGCTCCAGCGTCCGGGGCCCCACCCCCCACAGCCGCCCCACGGGCAGCGGGTGGAGGAAGTCCAGCACGCCCCCCGGCGGCACGATGGTCAGGCCGTCGGGCTTCTCCAGGTCCGAGGCGATCTTCGCCACGAACTTCACCGGGGCCAGGCCCGCCGAGCAGCCCAGGCCCGTCTCCTCGCGCACGCGCTCCTTGATGCGCCGCAGCGTCTCCTCGGGCGGGCCGAAGAGGCGCTGGGTGCCCGTGAGGTCGAAGAAGGCCTCGTCGAGGCTCAGCGGCTGCACCCGCGGCGAGTACTCGCGCAGGATGGCCATGATGCGCCTGCTGTCGCGCACGTAGACGTCCATGCGCCCGGCCACGAAGACGGCCCGCGGGCAGAGCTGGTGCGCCCGCCGGAGCGGCATGGCGCTGTGGATACCGAAGGGCCGCGCCTCGTAGCTGCAGGTGGACACCACGCCGCGCGCCTGCGGGTCCGGCCCGCCCACCACCACCGGCTTGCCGCGCAGCTCGGGAAAATCACGCTGCTCGACGGCCGCGTAGAAGGCGTCCATGTCCAGGTGAGCCAGGGCTGGGGAGTGTCTGAACACCGGCGAGAGCCTCCGTCGCTTCCGATGTCCCTCGAGGCAGAGGTCGGCGATGGAGACACTACTATACATGCGTATAGCTGTCAAGGCCGGCTGAGCGGACCGGCCTTCTTTTTTCTCATCTCGTTGTCAGGGAATCAATTGCGAGGACAGTGCGCGCTGTAGCTCCCCTTGACGCAGCTCCAGGTGGCGTCCCGCGCCGGGGTGTCCTCGCAGACGTAGGGCCCCAGCTCGGGCCCCTGGCCGCCGGCGAGGCCGGCCGCGACGCACCAGGTGAAGCGCAGGCTGTCGCCCGCCGCCGTGAAGCGCAGGCCCAGGGGCCCGGCGCCGGCGGGCCCGTCCCACTTGAAGCGCAGGGTGCCGTCCGCCTGGACGACGCCCTCCACCACGCGCAGGCCGGGCGTGGAAGGCAGGTCCAGGAAGCCGGAGACCGGCGTTCCCAGGGTGAGGCGCAGGCAGAGGGAGCGGGGCTGCTCGCCGGGCGCGAGGGACAGCGCCCCCCGCCAGGTGATCAGGTCCTGGCCGCAGACCGTCTCGTCCTCGACCAGCTCGGCGGCGCCGGCGCCGGCCGCCGGCACGAGCAGCAACGCCAGCAGCGCCATCTTCGCGATCCTCGACACGCGGCACCTCCCGGAACCCTGGGTCCACGCGGGGAGCCGCCGGCAATGGCCGTGCCAGGGTACAACGAAAAAGGGGGAGGGCCGCGGCCCTCCCCCTTCGCGATGTTCCGGGTCCTCGCCGGACTAGTGGAACCAGAGCTGGTAGCAGAGCTGGAACATGTTGGGATCGGTCAGCTCGACGTCGTCCGGCGTCTCGTCCAGGCGCCGCGCGAAGACCGCCTGGAAGCGGTGGTCGTACTTGGCGCCCTCCAGGAGCGAGTAGTTCACGCCCAGGGAGATGTTGCGGTGCATGTAGTCGCCGTCGTCGGAGTCCAGATCGGTGTCATCGTCCCAGTTCTCGAAGCGCCCGACGATCTGCAGGCAGGGCTTCACGTTGTAGCCGGCCGTCAGCGCGTAGCCCATGCTCGTGTAGTCCAGGTCATCGTCGTCCCAGACGGGGTTGTGCATGAGCATGGCGAAGTCCACCTTCGCGAAGCCCATCTCGTGGAAGTAGTACAGGAAGGCCGTCAGGTTGCCCGTCGTGATGCGGTACTCGTTGGGCAGGCCGAAGGTGGCGCCGGCCTCGAGGCCCTCCATGGGCTCGACCCAGATGCCCAGGTCGATCTGGGGCAGGAACTGCGTGTCCACCACCGTGGAGTCGGTCAGGTGGGCGTTGATCGAGGGCGCGAGGTCCTCGCCCAGGTCACTGGTGCCGTTGTGCAACAGGATCATGGCCTTGAACATGTCGTTGGGCTTCATGGCCAGCTCCGCGCCCACGGCGCGGTAGTGCTGGCGGCCCGTGGCCGCGGCCCAGCGCATGGGCACGATGGGACGCTCGATCATGTCCAGCTTGGCCGAGCTGGTGAAGCCGCCGGCCTGGCTGCCCACGCCCGGGAAGCGGCCGAGGCGCATGGTGAACTGCTCGTTGAAGTTGATTCCGACGAAGGCATCCAGGATGATGATGCTGCCGCCGGCGCCTTCCGTCTGAATGCCACCGAAGTACATGTCGTCGCTGTACTTCCACGCGAAGCGCGCGCGGCGCAGGCCGAAGCCCGTCTGCGTGGCGACGTCCGCGTCGGCGTAGCCCGCCTCCGTGCTGTCGAAGGTGGTGTAGCTGTACCAGGTCTGCACCAGACCCCACGTCGAGTGCTCGGCGGAAGCCGACCCGGCCAGAGCCGCGAGCAGGACTGCCACCGTAAGAATCGTGAGTCTCTTCATCTATCTCCTCCCTCGCCTTCTATGGCCGTGACCCTATCGGGTCCGCTCGCCCCGCACCCTCGATGGCGGGGTCGCCCGACCGTAGTGATGGAACGGATATCGCGCAAGGTTTTTTCTGGAGTCGAAAGAACAGGAATCATGCCGAAAGCGCAAATCAGGCGCTCGGATCGGAATTTCCCGCCAGCCAGTGATAGCCCAGGTCCTGCAGGATGCCGCCCAGCTTGCCGATGTCGATGGGCTTGACCAGGTAGCCGGCGATGTGGCGGGCGTAGGACCCGGCGACGTCCGCGTCGGCCTCGGAGGAGGTGAGGATGACGACCGGCAGGTGGCGGAGGGCCTCGTCGGCCTTGATCTGCGACAGAACCTCGAGGCCGTCGACTCGGGGCAGGCGCAGGTCGAGGAGGACCAGGTCCGGCAGCGGTTCCCCCGCGCCAACGGCCATGCGGGCGAGGACGGCCAGCGCCTCCTCGCCGTCCGCCACCACGGTCAGCGCGTGACGCACCTGCGCGTCCTCCAGGCTGCGCCGGACCATCTCGGCGTGCGCCGGCTCGTCCTCGACCAGGAGGATGCGGAGCGGCTGTCGCGAACCTCCGTCGGCGGTCATGGCATCGGGTTCCTCGCCGCCGGCCCGCCCGCTCCTCAGGCGTGGTTCCAGACGAGCCAGTAGTCGCTCAGGGTTTCCATCATGCGCGTGAACTTGTCGAAGTCGATGGGCTTCACCAGGTAGCTGTTCACGTGGTAGTCGTAGGCCTTGGCGATGTCCATCTCCGCCTCGGACGAGGTGAGGATCACCACGGGTATGTGCCGCACGTCGTCGGCGGCCTTGATCTCCTTGAGCACCTCGAGGCCGTCGATGCGGGGCAGGCGCAGATCGAGCAGGATCACGTCGGGGCGGGGGCTGCCGTTCCGGTCCGCGTAATCGCCGCGGCGGAACAGGAAGTTGAGGGCCTGCTCGCCGTCCGCGACGTGGTAGATCCGGTTGGGGACCTCGTGGTCCTCGAAGCTGCGCATCACCAGCTCGGCGTGCGCGGGTTCGTCCTCCACGAGGAGGATGCGCAGGGGATCCCCTTGGCTCCGTCTCGGCATGACCCTCCGTTCCGCTCCCGCGACAGTCGGTGCGACGTCCGGCGGGCCGGGCGCTGCGGTACTCATCGTGGACTCACGGGCTCGCCTCCCCCTCGCCAAGGGTCAGGCTGAACTGTCGCTGAATTGAAACATTTTGCCGCTTCCTCTGCAAGACCTACCTGCGGCCGGGGATGGGCTTGCCGGCGCTGGCGCGGGATCGCGCCCCGTCCGGCGTGGCGGCGCGGATCCATCACCCCAGCGTGAAGCAGAAGGTCGCGCCCCGGCCCTCGCCCTCCGACTCCACCCAGACGCGCCCGCCGTGGACGGACACGATGCGCTTGACCAGCGCCAGCCCCAGGCCCGTCCCCTCCCGGGAGGGATCGAGCTGGTCGAACAGCTCGAAGATCTTCTCGTGGTAGCGCGGGTCGATGCCGATGCCGTTGTCCGCCACGGTGATGACGGTGACGCCCTCGTCCTCGCGCGCGCCGATGGTGATGCGCGGCTCCGCCTGGTCGCCCATGTACTTGACGGCGTTCTCCACGAGGTTCTGGAGGACCTCCAGCATCCGCACGCGGTCGCAGCGGACGGTGGGCATGTCCCGGGCGATGACCACGTCGATTCCCCGCTCGCGCAGGGGGCCGGCGGCCTGCGCCACGGCGGCCTCGGCCAGCTCGCCCAGGGCGACGCCGTCGTGCGGATCGATCACTCGCCCCGCGCGGGAGAGCTCGATGATCTCGTCCAGGAGCCGCTTCATCCGCTCGGTGGCCTTGTGGATGGTCCTGATGTCCTCGCGCCGGCGGGCGGCGTCCGGGTCGTCGAGATCGCCGTCGAGCAGGCCCAGGAAGCCCTCGATGGTCACCAGGGGCGTCTTGAGGTCGTGCGAGGCCGCGTAGAGGAAGCGCTCCAGCTCCGCGTTCTTCTCCTCCAGCTCGCGGACCAGGCCCTGCCGCTCCTCCTGGACGCGCTTGAGGTCGGTGATGTCGACGTGGGTGCCCACCAGGCGTCGGACGTTGCCGTCCTCGTCGCGCGCCATGACGTCGCCCTTGGCCAGGATCCAGCGGTACGTTCCGTCCGCGGCGCGCATGCGGAAGGTCATGTCGAAGGACTCGCCGCGCCGGACATGGTTCCACACATGCGCCTCGGCGGCCGCGCGGTCGTCGGGATGGAGCAGGTCGCACCATGTCTCGTAGGCCTGCGGGAAGGCGTCGGGCGCGTAGCCCAGCATCGTGAACCAGCGGGGGCTGTAGAACACCGTCCGCGCGTGCGGATCGAAGTCCCAGAGCCCCTCGTTGGCCGCCTCGAGAGCGAGGCGCAGGCGCTCCTCCTTCTCCCCCAGCGCCAGCTCGGCCCGCCGGCGCTGAGTGACCTCCAGCGTGATCTCCACGCCGCCGGTGATCTCCCCCGCCTCGTCGCGCAGGGGATAGCCGCGGATGTACCAGGCGCGTCCGTCGGGCGTGGTCTTCTCCACGTCGTGGGGCTGGCCGGTGCGAATGGCTTCGAGCACCGGGCAGTCCTCGCAGGGCGTGGCGCGCCGGGGCCAGATCTCGTAGCAGTGCAGCCCCGGCAGCTTCTCGCGGGGCACGCCCGCCGAGAGGCAGGCGGCCGCGTTGGCCCAGCGGATCCTCATGTCGGGATCCAGGTGGATGACGTGCTCGAGGAGGCTGTCCAGCACCGCCTCGGTCGCGGGCGCCTCGTGCGGCCCGCGGTTCACGTCCGTGTCTTGCCCCCGCATGGTCATCCCTCCACCGGTAGCGAGTCGGAATCCCGGTCGCGATCCGGCGCCTCCACGGAGCCGGACGCGAGGGTGAAGCAGAAGGTCGAGCCGCGGCCCGCGCCCTCGGACTCGACCCACACGCGGCCGCCGTGCTTCTGGACGATGCGCTTGACCAGGGCGAGGCCAAGGCCCGAGCCCTCGCTGCTTTTGTCCAGCTGATCGAAGAGCTCGAAGATCTTGCCGTGGTAGCGCTCCTCGACGCCGATGCCGTTGTCGCGGACGGTCCAGACCGTCTCCCCGTCCTCGCGCCGCGCGCCGACCTCCACGCGCGGCCGCGGCTGGTCTCCCATGTACTTGGCCGCGTTGTCGAGGAGGTTCTGCAGCACCTCCAGCAGCCGCGTGCGGTCGCCCCAGGCCGGCGGCAGGTCCGGCGCCACGGTCACCGTGACGCCCCGCTCCCGGAGGCGCCCCGCCGCGCGCCGCTCGGCCTCGGCGACGAGTTCGTCCATGTCCAGCTCCTGGGGCCGGCTCGCCACGCGGCCCACCTGCGAGAGCTCGAGGACCTCGTCCAGGAGCCCCTGCATGCTGCGCACGGCGCCGTCGATGGTCGCGAAGTCGCTCTCCGCTCGCTCGGTGTCGCCCTCCGCGAGATCCTTGCCGAGGAGGCCCAGGTAGCCCTGGATGGTGATCAGCGGCGTCTTGAGGTCGTGCGACGCGGCGTAGAGGAAGCGCTCCAGCTCCGCGTTCTTCTCCTCGAGCTCGAGGACGAGGCGGTCCACCTCCGCCTCCATCCGTTTGCGCTCCGTGATGTCGCGCACGATGGCCTGCAGGTAGACGTCGTCGGCCAGGTCGAGACGGCTCAGGGACACCTCGATGTCGTAGAGGCTGCCGTCGGCGCGCTGGTGCCGCCACTCGAAGTACTGGGGCAGGCCCTGCATGGCCAGCTCGATCCGCTCCCGGTACTTGTCGCGCGAGACGCGGCCGTCCGGCTGGCGCTCCGGCGAGAAGTCCAGTGGGCCGAAGCGGCGCAGCTCGTTGATGTCGGTATCGTAGAGCAGGGCCGCGCGCGGATTGGCCGCCCAGAAGCGGTCGTTCTTGATGATGACGATGGCGTCGCTGGCCCTCTCGAAGAGGGCGCGGTAGCGGACCTCGCTCTCGCGCAGCGCCTCGGCGGCCTTCTCGCGCGCGACGATGTCGGCGATCTGCGTGACCAGCGCCGCCAGAGCGCGGCGCGTGCCGTCGGGGAAGCGGTCGTGGGTCCGCGAGGCCAGGATGAAGCCCGCCAGGACGCGCCCCTCCCAGGGCACCGGGATCAGGCCGACGGAGAGCAGCCCCTCGCCGCGGAAGACCGCCTCGCCGCCGGGCAGCAGCTCCGGCGACGTGCCGAAGCAGGCAACGCCGGCCAGCAGATCCTGCCCCGGCCGCGTCCTGGCCGGCAGGCGCTGGGCGCCGGCGAGGAACGCGTCGCTGACGCCGTGATGGGCGACCAGATCCAGATGACCGCCGCTCTCGTCCAGGAGGTAGACGCCGCCCGCGTCCACGCCCTCCACCCGGGCGACGTAGTCCAGCACCGTGGCCAGGGCCTCGGGCAGGCCGCCCGCCCCCTCGAGGCCGGGGCTCAGGTCGCGCTGGATGCGCAGCAGGTCCTCCGCCCGTTTCTGCTCCGTGATGTCCAGCAGGAAGCCCTCGAGGTGGCGCAGCGCGCCGCCCTCGAAGACCCCCGTGCCCAGCTCGGAGATCCAGCGCCACTCGCCGGAGCGGTGGCGCAGGCGGTAGCGCAGCCGGAAGGGAATCCGCGCGGCCAGGGCCTCGCCGATGAGGCGGCGCACCTCGTCCCGGTCGTCGGGGTGGATGAGATCGGCGTAATGGACGCGCGAGTCGAGAAAATCCGTCTTGTCGAGGCCCGTTACCTCCCGAACGGAGTCGTTCAGGTAGAACATGGTGTAGTGCTCGTCGTTGGCGCAGATGTAGACGGTGCCGGGCACGTTCTCGGCGAGGTGACGGAAGCGCCCCTCGCTCTCGCGCAGGACGCGCTCGGTGCGCTTCCGCTCGGTGACGTCCGTGGTGATGATGTAGCGGCTGACCCCCGTCTCGTCCCGGTGCAGGCTATAGCGGTTCTGGATCTCCCGCACCTCGCCGTCGGGACGCAGCACGCGCAGCTCCAGCTCGGGCAGCTCCAGGCCCTTCTCCTTCACCTCCTCGATGATCATCCGCAGGCGCTCCTTCTCCTCCGGCGCCGCCAGGGCGAGGGCGTCGAGCCGCCTCAGCTCCCCGCGGCTCCGGCCGAAGATCTCGCAGGCGCGGTCGTTGACGAAGACGACCTGGCCGTTCTCGATGATCGTCAGCCCGTCCTCGATGTGGCTGGCCATGGTGCGGAAGCGGCGCTCGCTCTCGCCCAGGGCCGCCTGCGCGCGCATCTGCCCGCGCACCGCGCGCAGGCGCCCCCAGATGGTCCAGCCCGTCACCACGATGACCACGGCCAGCAGCACGAGTCCCGTGAGCGTCAGCTCGCGCGTCAGTTCGCCGATCTCGGCGCGGACGTCCTCGATGTAGGCGCCCGTGCCGATGATCCAGCCCCAGGGCGTGAACTCGGTCACGTAGGACACCTTGGGCACCACGCGCGTGGAATCGTCCTTCCACTGCCAGAGGTAGTCGACGTAGCCGCCTCCGTCGCTCTCGACCACGCGGACGAACTCCACGAAGAGGCGCGTACCCTCGGGATCGGCGTAGTCGCGGAGATCCTGACCCTCCAGGTCGCTCCGGTAGGGATGCATGACCATGCGGGGCGCGAAGTCGTTGATCCAGAAGTAGTCCTTGCCCTCGTCGCCGTAGCGCAGGCTGCGCAGGTGGGAGATGGCCCGGGCCTGGGCCTCCTCTCGGGTGAGCAACCCATCGAGCTCGAGGCGGTGGAAATCCGCGAGGTCGCTGTGCCCCGAGTTGACCAGCTCCCGGATCATGGCGCGCTTCTGCTCCATGAGCCCGTCCTCGACCCGCGGCACGATGAGGAAGAAGAGGATGAGCAGGATGGCGGTCAGCATGAGGAAGGCGGGCAGGAAGATGCTGGCGACGTTGCGCAGCAGGTAGCCGCGCATCCTCGGCGCGCCCGGAGCGGCGTCCCGCCGGTCTTCGCTGGAAGGCCCGTGGTGCATCAAGGTCCTCGATTCGGCGCCCGGTCCGCCGACGCGCGGCGGGGAGGCCGGCGTGTGGCGCCGCGCCCCCTCTGCGATATCGACGCGCCGCGCGGGCACCTTGATGCGAATGTGTCCCGGCCGCGGCCGGGCTGGCAAGGCCTATCTGGCGGCGCCTGAACCGCTTTCGGCGGCGGTCACTCCAGTTCCACCAGCAGCTCGCCCTTGGCCACCTTCTGCGGCGCGGCCACGGCCACGCGCCGAACGACGCCGTCCGCCGTGGCGGCGATCTGGTTCTGCATCTTCATGGCCTCGAGGACCAGCAGGCCGTCGCCGCGCCGCACGCGCTGCCCCGGCTCGACGAGGATCCGCCGCACCTCGCCGGGGATGAAGGCGCGCACGAGGCGCGGATCGCGCCGCTGGTAGCGCGGGCGCTGGGCGTACTTGCGGGTGAGGCGCGTCCGGTAGTCCGCCCCGTCCACGTGGAAGGTGGCCAGTTCCGCCTCGTCCAGGCGGGTCTCCTTGACGCTGCCGTTCTCGATCTTGGCCATGAACGCTCCCGTTCGCGCTAGAAGGGCGGCACGCCGTGCTTGCGCCGCGGCCGCACCTCGTCCTTCTGCTGGGAGACCTCGATGGCGTGGACGAGGTACTCCCGGGTCTCGGCGGGCTGGATCACGGCGTCCACGTGCCCCTCGGCCGCGGCGATGTAGGGATTGGCGAACTTCTCCTGGTACTCGCGCACCTTCTCGCGCCGGACGGCGTCCGGGTCCGCGGCGGCCGCGATCTCCCGGCGGAAGATGATGTTGGCCGCGCCCTCGGGGCCCATGACCGCGATCTCGGCGTTGGGCCAGGCGAAGACGAAGTCGGCCCCGAGGTGGCGCGAGCACATGGCGATGTAGCCGCCGCCGTAGGCCTTGCGGAGAATCACCGTGATCTTGGGCACGGTGGCCTCGCTGTAGGCGTAGAGGATCTTCGCCCCGTGGCGGATGACGCCCGCGTGCTCCTGGTCCACGCCCGGCAGGTAGCCGGGCAGGTCCACCAGGGTCACCAGCGGGATGTTGAAGGCGTCGCAGAAGCGGATGAAGCGGGCGGCCTTGTCGGCGGCGTCCACGTCGAGCACGCCCGCCAGCACCTGGGGCTGGTTGCCGACGACGCCCACGCTGCGGCCCTTGAGCCGCGCGAAGCCCACGACGATGTTGGCGGCCCAGTGCTCCTGGACCTCGAAGAAGTCGGAGTCGTCGCAGACGGCGCGGATCACGTCGCGGACGTCGAAGGGCTCGTGGGCCGAGGGCGGCACCACGCCCTCCACGGGCCGGTCCGGCCGCGGCGGCTTGGGCTGGAAGGCGTCGGCCTGCTTGCGGTTGTTCCAGGGGATGTAGGTGATGAGGCGCTTGATCTGCTCGAAGCACTGCGTCTCGTTCTCGGAGAAGAAGTGGGCGTTGCCCGAGATCTCGGCCTGGACGCGGGCGCCGCCCAGCTCCTCCATGCTGATCTCCTCGCCCAGCACCGTCTTGATGACCTCCGGCCCGGTGATGAACATCTTGGAGATGTTGTCGACGACGAAGACGAAGTCGGTCAGGGCCGGCGAATAGACGGCCCCGCCGGCGCAGGGGCCGAGGATCACCGAGATCTGGGGGATGACGCCGGAGGCGAGGGTGTTGCGGTAGAAGATCTCGCCGTAGCCGGCCAGGCTGTTGACGCCCTCCTGGATGCGGGCGCCGCCGGAGTCGTTGATGCCGATCAGGGGCACGCCCAGCTTCAGGGCGTGGTCCATGATCTTGGTGATCTTGCGGGCGTGGGCCAGCCCCAGGGAACCGCCGGCCACCGTGAAGTCCTGGGCGTAGACGCAGACCGGAAAGCCGCTGATGGTGCCGGTGCCGGTGATGACACCGTCGCCGGGCAGCTCCTTGCCCTCCATGCCGAAGTCGCGGCTCTTGTGCTCCACGAAGAGATCGTACTCGTGGAAGGAGTCGGGATCGAGGAGGGTCCGGATGCGGTCGCGCGCCGTCAGCTTGCCGCTGGCCACCTGCTTCTCGACGGCCTTCACGCCGCCGCCGGCGCGGAGTCGCGCCACGCGCGTCACGAGCTCCTGGATCTTCTGCCTGATGCTCATTCCCCGCTCCCTTCGCCCCGGCGCGGCGGGCGCCGCGCAGACGAAGAAGTCTAGTCAATCCCGCCGGACAACGGTAGCCCCCGAATGGTGTTCAGCGCAAGGGCGGCGACGGGTTTCGCGGCGCTAATTGTTCTTTTGCAAGAGATTAACGGGAAATATTCGAGTGTTTTCCGAGCATGGAAGCATCCCGTCACCCCTCCCTTTCCGCCGGCGGCCGGACACGGGCCAGCAGGAGGGTGAAATCGTCGCGCAGCGACCGGGCGCCGCAGAAGGACGAAACGGCGCGCTCCACGTCCGCCAGGAGCCGTTCCAGGGAGCGCGCGCGGTCGCGGTCCAGGACATCCACCACCGACTCCTCGCCGAACTCCTCGTCGGCCTCGTTGGCCGCCTCGCTCACGCCGTCGGTGAAGGCCAGCAGGAGTTCGCCGGGAGCCAGATCCAGCGCGCCCTCCTCGTAGCGCTTCCCCGGGAAGACGCCCAGGAGGGGGCCGCCCACGTCCAGCTGGCGGCAGGTGCCGTCGGGCGACAGCAGGCGCGGGACGTTGTGGCCGGCGTTGACGTAGCGCAGGCGCCGGACGGCTGGATCGTAGACCGCAGCGAAGAAGGTGACGAACTGCTCGGGGCGCGTGTTCTGGTGGATGATGTCGTTGATGCCCGAGACCATCTCGGCCAGCGGCGCGTCCAGGCGGGCCATGCTGCGCAGGGAGGCCTGCAGGTTGGCCATGATCATGGCCGCGCCGGCCCCCTTGCCCGAGACGTCCCCCACCGCCAGGAGGGTGCGGCCGTCCGGGAGAGCCAGCACATCGTAGTAGTCGCCGGCCACCTCGAGGCTGGGCACGAAGCGCGTGGCCACCTCCAGGCCGGGCGTGGGCGGCAGCGTGGCGGGCAGGAAGTTCTCCTGCACACGCCGCGCCATGGCCAGCTGCTCCTCCAGGCGCCGCTTGTCGTAGGTCTCCTCCAGCAGGCGCAGGTTCTCGCTCTCGAGGGCTGCCTGGCCGGCCAGCGAGCCCAGCATCACCAGGCTCTCGGCCCCCACGTCCAGGCGCCCCTCCTCGAAGGAGAGGGCCAGGAAGCCCACCAGCCGGTCCCGCGCCGCGACGGGCAGGAACAGGTCCACCTCGCGCTCCAGGGCCCAGGCCACCTCCACGGTGTCCAGGAAGACGCGCTCGCTGGCGGCCACCTCGTCCAGGGGCAGGGGGCGGCGCTCGCCCTGCAGCGCCGCAATGAGGCCGGCGCCCTGCTCGAAGGGCGCCGGGGAGCCGTCGGGCAGGCTGAAGCGTCCCGTCGTCTCGTCCCAGAGGACGGCCGTGACCTCGCGGATGCCCAGGCCCTCGACCAGGGTCTCGCGGAGGCGCATCCAGAGGGCGCGGCGGTCGGGCAGGGCGCCCATGGCGGCCTGGAAGTCCCGCAGCAGCTCGCGCAGCCGGCGCCGCTCGGGATAGAAGCGGCCCTCGACGAGGGCCTGCACGCGCCGCTGCACGGGCGTGAAGGCGATGGCGAAGACCAGGGCGACGAAGAGGGTCGGCGTGCGGCTGCGAATGGACAGGGCGCTGAGCATCAGCTCGCTGACCCCCAGGATCACCAGGAAGAAGACCAGCAGCAGCCCCGCCGTGACGAGCACGTAGCGCGTGCCCCGGCGCAGGCGGCCCTCGACCTCCAGCAGGCGGTAGCGGCCGAAGGCGTAGGCGAAGGAGACGGGCGAGATCAGCAGGGCGAGGAAGGTGAGCAGGGGCAGGATGAGCTGGAGGGCCTCGGGCAGGGCGAGCCAGAAGCCGGGGATCAGGTGCAGGACCACGATGAGGAAGAGGGCCGTCAGCCCCAGGCCGGAGCCGTAGAAGACCAGCGATAGCTGCCGCCGCTCCAGGAAGTTGCTCGCGCGCGCCCGTCGCCAGCCCAGCAGGATGAACCCGCCGGCCACCTGGAGTGAGATGGCGATCATGGCGAAGGCCGTGACGTTCCGCTGCGCTGCCGGCGGCAGCAGCGTGCTGGCGAGGACGATGAGGATCTGCGGCGCGTAGATCAGCAGGTGCACGGGCAGCGGGTGACGCCGCGCCCAGGTCAGGGGCCGGGGAAAGTAGAGCTGGAGGTTGAGCCAGAAGGCCCCGAAGGCGATGTCGAAGTAGGAGAGGCCGTGCAGCATGCCGGGCAGCCCCGGCAGGGCGAAGGTGGCGAACTTGTCCAGGCCCAGGCGCACGGAGACCACCATGAAGGTGGCCATGGCGAAGCAGAAGAGGGCCAGGGCGCGGACGCCGCCCGAATGGGGCCGCCGCAGCAGGGCCCATAGACCCACCAGTAGATAGCCCACGCCGATGAGGAAGCGCAGCATCTGGTAGCTGCCGAGGAAGAGGCGGCGGCCCACGCTGCGCGGCTGGTTGAGGGCTTCGGTCTCCAGGACCTCCCCCGCGTGCCGGAACTCCACGACGAGGCGCTCGCCGGCCGGCGCCACCTCCAGGGCCAGCCACTCGCCGAAGGGGACCGGCTCGCCACCGGCGCGCCGCACGGTGAGCAGGGTGTCCCCGCGCGCCGGGCGCGGCGGCAGGGGGAAGTCGGCGGGATCGGCCTCGGCGACCACCCAGGCGCCGGCCTCGCGGGGCGACAGCACCTCGCTGCGCAGGCCGCCCGAGCGCTGCCAGCCGGCAAAGGCCGAGAACTCCCGGGCGTGATAGACGAGCTGGAACAGGAGCAGCGCGATGCCCAGGGCCAGGATCAGGCGTCCGAAAATCCGTCTCAGCATCGGCGGGCCTCCCCCGCGGGCCGCGAGTCCGTCGCGCCACGCCGGGCAGCATAGCCGACGCGCCGGTCCGTTCCCAGTCCAAATGGCGGCGGCGCCAGCTCTTGCTTGCCGGCCGGGTCCGTCTCGCCTAAGCTGCCCTGTTGCCCAGGATGGATCCCGGCCGGGAGGCGGCGATGGAGACCCTGTCCGAGATGCTCGAGACCGTGCGCCTGCTCGTCACCCACGAGCTGGCCATCGGAGAACTCTACGAGGCCTACGCGCGGCGGTTTCCCGATCAGGCGGAGCTGTGGCGGGGCCTGGCGGCCGAGGAGCGCGAACACGCCGAGTGGCTCGACGCCATGGGCCACCGCGTGGAGGCCGGCGAGCTGGCCTTCGACGCGCGGCGCTTCAAGGCCCCGGCCGTCAGGAGCGCGTTGAAGTACCTCAAGCAGCGCCAGGAGGAGGCCGCCGCGGGCGGCGTGACCCGGCGCGAGGCCCTGGGCACGGCCCTGGACATCGAACAGGCCCTGCTGGAGAACGCCTACTACCGGGCCATCGCGGGCGATCCGGTCGACCTGCGGGTGGTGCTGGATACCCTGTCCGCGGGGACGCGCGAACACCTGGCGCGCGTGCGCGAGGCCCTGGACGCCGTCCGGGACGATTGACCCGCGACGACGCAGCGACGAGGAGCACGACGTGGAACTCAGCCTCGACATCGTCGACGAGGCCGCGGTGGCGAAGGCCGCCGCCCGCTGCCGCGAGCGCGGCATCATCATCCCCACCCTCGCCGAGCAGAAGGATCCGGAGCGGATACCGGACGCCGTGCGCGAGCGTCTGCGCGGCGTGGGGCTCTGGGACGTGGATCCCCTGAACCTGTTCCGCATCACCTGGAAGAACGATCCCGACACGGGGCTGTTCAACCGGGGCAACTGGCTGGAGTTCCCTCCGGAGCTGACGGGCGTGCCGGCGCGCATCATCGGCGTGGTGGGCAAGTGGTTCCCCACGGGCAGCCACAAGGTCGGCGCCGGCTTCGGCTGCCTCGTACCGCGCCTGGTCACCGGGCGCTTCGATCCGACGGCGCACAAGGCCGTCTGGCCCAGCACGGGCAACTACTGCCGCGGCGGCGCCTTCGACTGCCGCCTGCTCGCCTGCGACGCCGTGGCCATCCTG
>Ga0272442_10001189_pt1 | contig 40163 bp, 37 predicted proteins | sample SSMForm2O_FD_200262 | JGI IMG/M metagenome (GOLD analysis project Ga0272442, IMG submission 200262) | Marine sediment archaeal communities from Little Sippewissett salt marsh, Falmouth, MA, United States - SSM-Form-2O | ecosystem: Environmental > Aquatic > Marine > Wetlands > Sediment ... | reverse complement strand
AATAGTGACGGATTTGATATGGTAATCTACTCCTACATATGCTATGGGTGCCTCCTTAAAAAAAATTATTATTTGGTCCGGGTGCTATTTTAGCACCCTTGGCCAGTCCGTTTCATATTATCTAGCCTGTCAGCCTGCCGGCACTGCTGCTAAGGATAGTACAACATAACAACTTTTGCAATGCCCGGCGTGATTATGAACGTTTACCCTCAATCCGCTCAACCAGCTGGTCCTTCTCCATGGTGATAATGTTGCCCAGGCTCACCTCGCTCATCTGATCAAGACGAAAATATTTTGCGTTGAAATAGTCCGCGATGTCCTTGGCAAATTCAAAGGTAAAGCCGGTGAATTTGCGCTTTTTGGTCACCTCGGAATCGATAACCACGCTGTGCACCCCCTCCTCCTGTGCCATAACGCCCAGCTTTTCTATCTCGCTCATGGGATCGGCACCTTCAACCAGGGAAATATTGGACCGCCCGTCGGAAAGCAGGACCAGCATGGGGACAACGGTGGGGTCTTTTTGCCGTTCATTTTTAATGAGCGAGAGCGCTTTCATAATACCGGCGGCAAGGGGCGTTTTCCCGCCGGTGGGAAGATTGACCAGGAGCTTCTTTGCCAGATCGACGCCGCTGGTGGGGGGCAGCAGGATGTGTCCGTCTTTTCCCCTGAAGGCCACCATGGCAACCCGGTCGCGGTGCTGATAGGCGTCCATAAGCAGGGAAAAGACCGTACCTTTGGCGGCCTCCATCCGGTCCATCACCCCCATGGAGCCGCTGGCATCGACGGTGAGCACAATGAGGGTCGACACCTTGCTCTGGCGCACCTTTTCCCTCAGGTCTTCTTTTTTGATGATGACTGCGTGGCCGGTTTTAGCGTTTTTTTTTCTGTGCTTTTGGTGGACTGCCGAGGCACGGACCGTTGCATCAAAAGCTATGTCAGATGTCTCTTCCGACGGGACCCGGTGTTTTAAATACCTGCCTTTTCTGCATGTTGACAGGGTCTTTACCCGCTTGCCCGATCCCGAGCGGACCGTGCGGTCCCGCTTCCGCTTATTGATCTCCTTGGGCACCTCGATGGGTTTCCCCACTCTGTGAAGCTTTCCCTCAACCTGTTCCGCCTCTTCGGTGTCTTCCATGTCGGGCCGGTCCTGGTTGTCCATGGGGGGAGGCTCTTTGTCAAGCTCGTCCGCGATCTGCTGGATAATGTCATCGAACATATCCTGCTGCTGTTCATTGTCGCCGAACGGGTTCTTGCGGATTCTGAACGGCAGAATAAACTCGGCCGCCTCCTTTATTTCCGCCTGCCCGATCTCCTTTTTCCCGTGATAGGCGGCCAGGGTCATGGCTGTTTTGGCCAGCATGATGTCCGGGCGGTGCCCTTCGACATCAAGCTCCCTGCACATTTTACAGATAAGCAGCCGGGTCCGCTCGCTGACAACGATGTTTTGCAGCGCCTTTTGTGCTTTTTTGATCTTTCTTCGCAGCTTCTCGTTCTCGGACTCATACTCATTGAGAAACCGCTCAGGGTCCTTTTCAAACCTGTTGCGCAGAAGGGTTATCTGCACCCGCTCGTCAACGTCATGGAGGGCCTCAACCGGAACATGCAGGGAAATACGGTCGACAAGCTGTGCCCTGAGCTCACCCTCCTCGGGGTTCATGGTACCGACCAGGATAAAACGCGACGGATGGGCAAAGGAGATTCCCTCGCGCTCAACCACATTGACGCCTGAGGTGGCGCTGTCAAGCAGGATGTCCACAATATGGTCATCAAGAAGGTTTATCTCATCCACATAGAGTATGCCCCGGTTCACATCTGCCAGGATACCCGGCTCGAGGGACTTTTTACCCTCCTTCATGGCTGTCTCGATATCAAGGCTGCCCAGGACCCTGTCTTCTGTTGATCCCAGCGGCAAATCGACGACCCTGATCCTGCGCTTCTCGGTCCTGAGGGTGCTTTTCGTGCCTTTTTTTTCAAGGACCGCATCCCTGCACACGGGACACATTTCGGAAAAATCACGGGGATTGCAGTTGAAGGGACAGGCCCTCACGACGTCAACCTGCGGCAGCAGCTCGGCAAGAGCCCTGACGGCCGTTGACTTGCCGGTACCCTTTTCCCCCCTGATCAGCACACCACCTGTCTGGGGATTGATGGCATTCAGGATCAGCGCCTTTTTCATCTTTTCCTGGCCCACGATGGCCGTAAAAGGAAAAACTACCCGTTTAAATGCCGTCTTCTGTGCCATGGTGCAATGTCCCCCGGTATAGGAATTGTGTTATTTCTTTTTGCCTTTGGTCTTTGGCGCAGCCTTTTTCCTTGTACCCCGGCGTTTTTGTCGCTCGCTTTCAGCCTCATGCTTCTTTGCCAGGTCAAGAACCTGCTGAAACTTTGAGCTGCCCAGGGCGGCATCCTCGAACGGTGTCCTTCTCATGCGAAAACCCAGGGTAAGCTCTGATGCAAAAACCATGTCTTCCTCGGTAACGGTCCGCCGTCCCTCATAGGCTGCACGCGCCATGGCGGCACGGGTGATGATAATGTCCGGCCGGTGACCGTCAACATCAAGCTCTATGCACATCCTGGCGACAATGCGTAAAAATTTCTCTTTGATGGTGACCCGGGGAAGAAGCTTTTGTGCCTTGATAATGTTTTCTGAAATTTCCCGGTCGGACTCTTGGTAAAGCTTTTTGAAATAGATGGGGTCCCGCTCGAACTCCATGGCCTGGTTCATTATTTTCAACCGCCCCTGGATACCGGCGATACCCTTCACGTCAACATGGAATGCAAGCCTGTCGTGGAGCTGGGGCCGCAGCTCACCCTCTTCAGGGTTCATGGAGCCCACAAGCATGAAGCTTGCGGGGTGAGACACCGAGACCCCTTCCCGCTCAACCACGTTTACCCCCATTGCCGCGGCATCAAGCAGCACATCCATGATGTGATCATCAAGCAGGTTGATATTATCTATATACAGGATGCCCCGGTTTGCCTCGGCAAGCATGCCGATCTCGAGGGCCTTGACGCCCTCGGTGATGGCACGCTCAATGTTGAGGGTCCCCACCACCCGGTCCTCGGTTGTGCCCACCGGGAGCTCTATGATTTTCATGGGCCGCCTGACGGCAGGAAGTTTTTCACCCCCCTCATAGGCTTCCCTGCACATGCTGCACATTTTGCTGATATTTTTGGGATCACAGCTGAACCGGCATCCCTCCACCACCTCTATCCCGGGGAGCAAATCAGCAAGCCCCCGCACCGCTATGGTCTTTGCGCTGCCCCGCTCACCGCGGATCAGGACCCCGCCGATCTGGGGGTTGATTACATTTAGGAGAAGGGCCGTTTTCATCTTCTCCTGTCCCACAATGGCGGAGAACGGGTAGTTGATCTTTTGTGTCCACTGGTTTGACGCTTCTTCCATAGTATGCTCCCTTACAAAAAGATGTAGGATGTGGGATATGGGATGTGCGATTTGAGATGAAATGCTTTTTTATCCCACATCACATATCTCACATCCCATCCTATTCCTCCATCTCCTCTATCTCCGACTCAAGCTCCAGGTAAATCTGCTTGAGCTTCTCGATCTCTTCATCCGTGGCGTCCCACATCCCCCGCTGATATGCCTCCATCAGGCGCTGCAGCTGGTCTTCAACCGCCCAGATGTTTTCCTGCATCATGCTTTTGCGGACCTCTTCGTTGAACAGGTACTTGTCCGCCATTTCGCTCCACACCCAGGTATCCACGGACGACGAAGTGGTTGCCTGCCACCCGAACAGGTATTCCATGCGGTTGCTCAGGTTTTTGACCCCCCGGTAGCCGCTTTCCATCTGTCCTTTCATCCATGTCGGGTTCAAAAGCTTGGTGCGCACTTCGTAGTTAATGGTCTTCTTGATGTCCATGGTCTTGATCTTGTCCCGTGTAGAATCCGCGACCAGAACAACGGGCTTCGCGGACCTGCCCGACGAGCTCTTTGCCTTTCTCACGCTTTCAACCGAGCTTGACAGACCGCCGAGAAATTCGTAGTAGTGGTCAAGGTCGGCAATACCGTACTCCTCGTTGTCCCTGACCTGGGCGACCACATCAACCGTATCAAGCACTTCTTTAAAGGTGTTCAGGCTGGACTCGGCATGATAGGTGTCGCCGTAAATGTGCGACATTTTTTCAAGGTGCAGCTCGGCAATCTGGTCCTGCTCGTCCCATTCCGAGGTCTCGATGAGGTCCGTCACATCGGTCCCGTATTTGGAGGCTGCGGGGCCGAACACCCTGGAAACGGAAAGCTGCTGCGCCTGGTCCTTGGGAACACCCTGTTTTTCAAGGGCATGCTGTATTGCCCGGGCGTGTTTCCTGATAAAATTACTCTCCCCAGGCTCATCAAGCGCGGCAACCATCTTAAATGCCCGGTCAATGTAGCGAAGCAGCACGGGAAAGGTGTCACGAAAAATACCGCAGATCTCAACCGCAACATCAAGCCTGGGGCGCTGAAGCTCCTCGAGGGGGATGGGCTCTATGCCCGTTACATCACCCATGCCCGAACGCTTGGGTTTTACTCCCAGCAGATGAAAGATCTCCCCCACTGTTTCGCCCTGGGTCTTCATGGTCTCAAATCCCCACAGCACAACTCCCACCGTTTCGGGGTATGCCTGTTTGTTGTCAGAGCGAAAGCCCGCGATGACCTGGCGGGCAACCTCTTCGCCCCGCCTGCAGGCAAGCACCGTGGGGATCAGGTCGGGATTGAACTGATAGGCGTTTCTTCCGGTTGGCAGGACAGACGGGCTTCTGACGGGATTGCCTCCCATGCCGGGGGATATAAACTCAAAACTAAGTGCCCGGATCATCTCTTCTATCTCATAATTTTTCTCAAGTTTTTCGCCTAAATCCGCGGCGAACTCAAGGACAGCGGTGAGGCTTTTTGCTGTCTCCTTATCAAGCTTTTTTCGCACCTGCTTCTTCACGGCTTTCTTTATGGATTGCTTTTTTACCAGTATTTCATCAAGCAGGCTGAAGGCGTCCCGGTTGACCTGGTCGCATATGACGCCGGTGACCTTCCCGTCTTCGGTTATCCGTGATGGATTCTTAACCGCATCATCCCAGTCCAGCCCGTATCCCCGGGCAAGCAGCTTGTTCAGCGATGTAAGCTCTCCACGGTCAAAGCGCACGATACCAAGAACATAGTTAACCAGATCTTCCCCCGCGAGGGGGCTGCCCATTACGTGCACACCCTTGCTCATCATGGAGCCCTTCATCTCGCTCAGGCTGTTGTACAGTCTGCTTATATCAACGTCCTCGGCCTCAACGTCAACAAGGTTGTTGGCCTTTGCGTCACTGAGTATCTTCTCCTTCAGCTCCCTCGCCCTGGCCGGACTCTGCTCCCTGAAGTGATAATAGTTGTGTATTTCGGCCTCCATCTCGGCAAAGGTGCCGTACAAATCCGACACAATCATGGGCGGCGTCATGTAGTCGACGATGGCCGCGTAGCTCCTTCTCTTGGCAATCATTGCCTCGGACGGGTTACTGCAGGTGTAGATGTACAGGTGGGGAATCGCTCCGATAAACATATCCGGGTAGCAGCGCTGTGAGAGCGCAACCTGCTTGCCGGGAAGAAATTCCAGGGTGCCGTGTGTGCCGAAGTGCACCAGCACGTCCGCCCGGAACACCTGTTCCAGAAAGCGGTAGAAAGCCAGATACTGGTGGTGCGGGGGCAGCGCCGTGTCGTGATATGTTTTTGACGGGTCGGCATGGACCCCGCGCGCGGGCTGAAAGCCCACAAAGATATTACCAAACTGCAAACCCGGAATGTATAGATGTTCTTCGTCTGCCATGAGCGAGCCCGGAATCTCGCCCCAGGTGTCGACCACCTCTTGCCGGCAGGCCTCGGGCATCATGGAAAACCACTCCCGGTAATCGACAAGCGGCACCGCAAACGAATGCTCCTTCAGTTTTGCTATGCTGGTCCAGTTGCTCTGGTTCAGCACGTTCTTTTTGGTGATCATGCGTACAAACTCATGGCGCGTCCTCGGGTAGCCCGATACCGTGTACCCTTCCCCGCGCATCCTGTCCAGAAGCCGTATGAGGCTTTCTATGGCGTCAAGGTTGCCGGCATTGCCGATGGTGTCCTTGCCGGGGGGATAGTTGAAAAGGACAAAGGCAACCTTCTTGTCCTTGTTGACCATGTACTTAAGCTTCAGCCAGTTGGCGGTCCGTGCAACGGCATGCTCAACCCGCTCCTCGACCGGGGCAAGGACCCGCACCACGTTGTTGCCTTTGGGCGTAAGGTCTTTGTGCCCTGAAATAAGGACGCCCTCGATCAGCCCGTCAAGCTCGGGGAAAATTACGGCAAGGTTTGTTTCCATGGGTGCCATTCCCTCGGGGCGCTCACGCCACTCCTCATGGGTTGAGTAGCCCATGCACACATAGTTTATGAAGGGAATGTTCATGGCCCGGCACAGATTTTCATAGGCCTCGTAATCGCCGCCCAGGGGTCCCCCTTCAATGCGGAAGTATAAAAAGCTGATAACAGCATCTACCCGCGGTCTGTCCTCATCCAGCAGGAAGCTCTTTATGGCATTCATATTCTCAGTGCCCGAGGTCATTACGGGAATAACTCCGATACCCTTCTCTTCAAGCCGGTCTATAACGGCAACAAGGTCACGGGTATCCTCGTTCTGATACCGCTCATTGTAAAAAAGGATACCCACCAGGGGGCGTTTACTGCCGACAGAACCATTGGTCGGCATCCAGTGGGGAAGGTCATACCACGCGAGATAATCTTCAACCGAGGCAAAGATTTTTTTACTGCGGGGATGGGTAATATAGTAGTTCGGGATTTCTGCCGGGGGCTTGTATGCTGTTGCAACGCCGTGGTATTCGGAAAGCATCAGCAGGAACAGGTTGAGGATGTTTTCCCTGCCCCCGTGAAAGAAGTATTTCCATGCCTGGACATAGTTGGACGCGTCTTTCCACCTGCCGAACTTCAGCACCTTCAGGATTGAATCAGCCATGCTCAGAAGCCTGCGCACTTCCATGGGGCTCTTTTTCCCGGTAAGCCCTTTGAGAATGCCGAATATTTTTGCTATCTTGGAATCGGCAAATGAATCGACAATCTCGCCCACACAGAATTTGCCCAGCCGGGCCAGCTTCATCCCCTTGGCGACCGAGGCAAGAATCACATAGGTCTTGCCCTGGTCTGCGTATTTCTCCAGGAGGTTGATAACGGCATCATCAAACACCATGCTCACCAGGATAATATCGGCCCGGAAAATATCGTCTTCCATGTCGGAAAGCTGTTGCTCTGGAAATGTTTGATGCCTTAGGCAGAAGTGGTTCATCATGGTCACGTCGCCCTTGAACTTCTTTTTGAGCACCTCGGCCGTTTCTGAAAAAGTCTTGCTGTAGGTATAATTACCGGTAATGGTGGTAATATGCATAAGCAATGCCTTCTATGGGGTTTAAAAAACCGTTCATCGTACCACGTAACTGTATGGTCTGCTTATCCCGTATCAGGATAAAAGCGGTTTGCTCTCAACACAAACCATATAAATACCGAACAGGGCTATGAGCGCACCGCTGATCCTGGTTATAAGCACCTCGTATTTTTCCTGGCCGAGATTCTTGAAAAAAAGCGTGGCCCTGCCCAGAAAATAGGTAATGACAAGAAGAACCAGTGAGGTGGCAAGGGCATATGCCAGGAATATGACCGTACCCACGGTGATGCTCTTTGCCACCAGGGCATAGGTATACATGACACTCGCCGTGGGGCAGGGAATAATCATGTTGAAAAAACCAATGGAAAACATTCCCCAGTAGATACCGTGTTTGAATCTGTTTTTATTGTCGGTAAACTGTAGGGCCTTTTCCCTGTCACTCAATGATTCTTTCAGGATTTCTTCCTCTTTTTCGTCTTCGAAGTGAAGCCAGTGCGGTTTAAAAATAACAATAATACCCAGGACAACCAGAATGCACGCAGTGCCGATGCCGAAATAGACATCCCAAGAGGGAGGCACGATTGAACCCAGCGCGCCGAAAATAATACCGAGGAATACACAGGCGGAGGTTGTTCCCAGGCAGAAAAAGAACCACACGTTGATACATTTCTTCATTCCCTTTGCCGTGATGCAAAAAGGGGCCAGCATGGGCCATGAATGCCCGCAGGGGCTTATGCCGTGCAGCAGCCCCAAAATAATAGATGCCTGCAGTGCCACCACAAATGTCATGTTTGTCGCTTCCGCTTCCATATCTCCTCCCTGTCATTTCTCCTCAACGTACTGGATCTTCTGAAAAATCTTCGTTGCCCTGGCCAGTGACTGAAACAGCTCCTGACGGTCTTTCTCGCTCAATTTACCCAGCGTGTTGTCAAGCTCCTCGCCCCGTTTCTTCATAAACGTATGAAGCATATCTCTTCCCTTATCAGTGAGCTGTACCCGGACAACACGCCGGTCTTTCTGGTCGCGGCGGCGTTTTACTATTCCTTTTCGGGCAAGCCGATTGATAATGGACGTCATGTTTGAAAAGGGCATGTGGGCGTTTGTGCTCAGCTCGCTCATGGTATATTCCTTACCATCATCTAAAAACGCCGAAAGCCCCTTTAATTCCAGGATGCTGAAATCAACCTTGTCGTCAAACCCGTTTTTGCTTATGGTGTGACGGAAGTATTCACTGAAAAATTTCCGTGTGAGGATCATCTGCTCATCAAGATATTTATATTTTTTATATCTTTCAGGCATAGCTAAAACCTCAAAAAAATATTACCATCGCAAAAAGTGATGCTCCCGGCCTATTGAAAATCCCGTTGCTTGCGCGGGGCAAGGCGGGGCATCCCGGTTCTTACATTTTATATTTTTAGATACGTACCGCTTGTCGTCAAATCCCGTAGTGCGGGGACCCCGCTTTCAAAGCGGTGCTTTCGCGGCACACACCGGTCATTGCGGACAAAAAAAAATTTTTCATCCTCTCTCCAGCAGGTCATTCTCGTGAAGCCTGTCCTTGAGTCCGCCCGGGAAGCGGGAATTCGAACATGGATCCCGTGTCAAGCACGGAATGACAGCCTATATGCATACTTAGCCACCTTTACTTACCTGCATAATATTTACTTATATAAATATTACACAGGTAATAATTTGTCAAGTTTTTATGGTAGGGAAGTAAATCAGGAACACCGCCGGAATCGGGGGTTTTCTACGTTGCCCCGGCCGAAAGAAACGCTATGTTTACTTTTCAAGAGTGCTGCTCCCCGCCTATTGAAAATCCCGTTGCTTGCGCGGGGCAAGGCGGGGCTTTCGCTGCACATTCCGGTCAAAAGGCAAGAATCAGCTGAAGCATGTGCGTAGAGCATTACGTTGGTGGTCGGACTACCGGGGACGGAACAGCGGCGACTGCTTATCGATAACTTTTATTTTCCTGCCTGTTATGACAACGGAATTTTTTGGTATGTCTTTTTGAATCACCGAACCTGCCGAAATGACCGCGCCGTCACCAATGGTAACTCCTGCAAGAATGATTGAGCCGGTCCCTACAAGCACGCCCTTCCCGAGCGTCACTTTTGCGAACATATGCGGGGGGACCACCTTGTCCAGCAGCACATCATCATTGCGTAAATCTTTATGCAGGCTCTGGGACATTATCTGGACACCCGGCCCGAAATTACACTGCGCACCTATTTCTATCTCGCCGGCGCCGAACAGAACACAGTTGGGGGCAATATAGGTATAATCGCCAATGGATATACCCCCCTGAAAGTTGCACCATGCCTCCCCTCCGCAGTGCAATACGCTTCCTCTGCAGATATAAATATTTTTTCCAAGTCGCAGGTTTTTGCTGTTGATGATTTGAACGCCGTTCTCAATGTGGACATTACTGTTGCTGCTTTCAATAGCGTACAGCTCGCGCAATGAATGGTACTGGTGCTTGATCCTTTTTTTGAGCCATTTGTAAAAACTTCGTTTTTTCATGTTCCCCCTTCAGCCAAGCTGCAGAAATTTTAATAACCGGCAACGCTGTTTGCCCTGCCGGGGGTGCCTCCGGTGGACAAAGAGGCTTGCCAGTTTCCGGCAAGGGCGTTTGAGCTTCCGCTGTCGACCAGCTCAAGGGACGGCCCGCCACCATCGGCATTCACATCCCATGCACCACCGTCATCATAACAAACATAATCAACCTGGACGCTGTCTGCATCTCTGAGCTGGATCACTTCTCCCCCGTTGGCAAGGCTTCCGCTTGACCATTGAAAAACCCGGTATCCGTTGCCGCTGTACGCGGCACTGTTTTTGGCCATAACGATGTATTCACCGGGGTCTATGACTGTCTGTTCGGGAAAAACATACGCGATACCACGAACAAATGAATAGCCTGAAACATCGGCCGGCTCCGTGCCTGTATTGCATATCTCGATAAATTCATACTCCTCATCGTCTCCCTGGTCGGGTCCGGGATTATAATGGATTTCTGTTATCACTACCTCGGGAGGATCATACCCGGCCTGTGACAAAAATGCCAGAGCTTTCTCATAGCGCTGTTCAACATGGTTGTCCAGATATGAAAACGCCTCCTCGAACACCTCGGCGCTCTGCAGCAGCGTATACCCCGGCTGCTCCCCTTCAGGGCCCGTTACATACGGGCTTATCAGCTCCCGGGCCCGCTGATAGCGCTGCCGGGTATACTCGACGCTGAAAGGCCCGGTAACGGCTTCATAAACACATGCAGCATAAGCTTGGTAATAGACGGGGTCGTCCATGAGGTACCGGATCAGGGGCCACTGTTCGCCAACCTCGGTAAGACCCAGCGACAGCGTCGTGCCCATGCCTATGCCGGAACTCAGGGACATATTGTTGTCCCAGGGGATCCAGTGCAGAAGCCCGTCGCCGGGATCGCTGTAAAGATAGTAGTTGTGTGCCATAATGCCGTAGGTGTCCCAGTTCTGGATCAGGTTATTGACCGCCAGGTAACGTATAAACCCTTCGGCATCGAAGACCGCTTCCAGTCCCGCCCGCCAGGCAGCGGGGTCGCCGCGGTCCGCGTGCAGTGCTTCAAAAACGCTGATCACATCGCTCCAGTCTGCCTCGTCTTCATTGGTCTTTTTGACAAAGGACGCTTCGTAAAACTCGCCGAAGGTAGCGCCGCTGCCGTCAGGCTTGTAGAGGTTGCCGCTGCCGTCCGAGAACTGCTCATCAAGCATGGGGCCGTCAGGGTCCTCAACCATGGTGTACAGGCCGAAATAGACCGGCCCCTGGCCGTAGTCTACGAACACCCGGTAAAAGGCCGTCATGGCGGAAGGGACACTCGCTTCCCTGAAAATGTCGGCGGCCGCTTTCTCCCTGATCAGGGAGTTGTCCGACCAGTTGCTGGACATGGTCAGTTTCTTGAAACCGTAAAAACGCTGGTCATCGGTTGACGGATACGTATCCTCGAACTCATCGAAATCAAAGCGCATGGGGAGCTTATAGCTCCCCGAGCTCCATGTGGATCGAAGCGACGAGTTGCCTTTAAAGCGCACGCCTACGTGCTCCCAGGTATTGCCTTCAAAGCGTATTGTGCAGGGAAGGTATACGGGGTCCCGTGAGAGCAGGTCAAGGCCTTCGCCGCCGGGAATCCCACCGCCCGGCATTCCTCCGCCTCCGGACCGCTCCCGCATGCACATCAGATCGGAGCCCATCATTGCCATATCTGAGCAGGTCCCTTCCACAGCGCCGAAAATGCCGGGAAAGGAACACAGGTCACCTTCCTCAAGGCCCTCACAGGCATCAACAAGCGGCTGCATAACGGCACTGTCGGGCATGGGCATGCCGCCCATGCCGCCGCCTGCCCCGAACAGGCCGCACAGCAGCGTCATATCAAAAAGCATGGTCTGCCAGTCCCCGGAGGTAAAGATGAGATCGATTCGTTTTACCGTGTCCTGGTCAAACACCGTATCGTAATCGGCCTGAGCGCTGCTGCCATGTGTTTTGTCCGTCCAGCCTTCAGGGCGTTCATCGGAAGGCGCCTCGCACCCCGCGATGCTCACGGCACATATGGCAAAAATAATAACAATAAACCGATAGTATCTCATAAACGCGATTCCCCATATACCTGATGATACGTAAGTAAATCTCACAATCTTCCCCATTTCCAAACTTATTTAAGAATACGTATTTTCATAACAGTTTGCTAATGAATAATGGACGTTTCTGTTGCAAGCTCCCCGACACCAAGCCACCGGGCAGCCTCCTCCCGGGTTCTGAACAGCTCTATGTGAATATCAGGCTCCTCAAGAATTCGTTGATACATGCGTCCGAATCCGTATGCAAGGAGGCTCGGGGCACATATAGCGATTTTTCCCACTGCAGCACCATAGAGCTTCCTTCGCTGTTTTATTCTGTAAATACCGTCCAAGGTAAGATATATTCTCGACACGTTTGACAGATCAATAAGATTGCTGAAATCTGTTTCGTTTGCTCCTTTTGGTTTTTCAAGTTTTTCCATTGCATTAAACGCAGCCTCCTGGGTAAGAACACCACCCGTCTAAAAACGAGTACTTTCATTTGCGCCCCCCATAGCTAATATTATTCCAGACTGCTTACCATCTCACACAGCTCAAGATAGAACTGCTGCAACGCTGCAAGTTCCTTGATGTCGGACAAACTGTGTCCCAGCATATCGCAGTGGTCCCACCAGAGCGTTCCCATATGGTTCCACACACCGGTATGTGCAGTACCGTCATACACAACGTAGCTGTCGCTGCACCCGGCAAGGGGCGCCGTCATGGAAGCGGTGTTGACCATGCCGTCGTTTTCCCGCCACAGTGCTCCGATGTCCAGGGGATCGGTGAATTCCGGAGAGGAGCCGAGGGTAATTGCATGCTGAACAAACAGGGGATTCATCTCAATGGACGGCACATAGACGGACCGTTTTATGACTTCCTTTGTCTGTGTGTTTGCATAGGAAAAATAACAGGCGGTCCGGTCAACGGTTTCAAAGTTCACCTGCTCGTTCAATTGCGCTGCTCCCCGGGTGGAAAGCTCCCAGATGCTGAAATCCTCGGTATCACCCAGAGTTTCGGTGACCCGTTCTATATAGTCTTCAAGTGTTTCTTCCCTCTTCCGGTAAAGCCCCCACTGCTGCAGGTCAAAGCTGTACAATTCCTCGGGGATAATCCCTGTAAGCTCAAGATTGCCGAAGCCCGCAATAATGGAAGCAACCAAATCAGTTTCGCTGAACAAATCAAATGTTGCGATACCGTTGTGCGGGGTGGAAATGGTTGTGATGCTTTTTATCCAACCCTCACCGGGGGTAAAGGGGCTGCCGTCCCGGTCCAGGAGCACGTCCTGAAAAACTTCTCCTTTGCCGACCAGTAGGGCAGACAGTACACGAATGGTCTGCCCCCCCATGCTGTGTCCGATAAAGTGAACGGGATGTTCATCGTCCCACTCCGGGTAGAGGGGATTTTCATACATCATGCCTTCGGGCCGCTGAATATGACCATATTGTCGGCAGTGTTCTTCACCATAGTCAACCTGGCCGCCCTTTATCTGGTAGAACAGCTCTATTGCCCGGTCCCAGTTGCTTGAAAATGCACCCACGCTTGCCGTAAAGACCGTGTAGCCGTTTCTTTCCAGAAACCGTTTTATATCAAAGTAGCCGCCCCAGTAGTTGTAGCCCTCAAGCTCGTCCTCTCCCCATCCGGCAAATCCGTGAACAAGAACAATAGGAGTTTTTTCAGTCCCCGGCTCCTGACGGTAAGCAGAAAGGGTGACAGGTACTGTACCCAACACCAGGCAATAGGTTAAAAGCAGTATGATGATTTTCTTTTTCATATTTGGCCCTTTACACTTGTTTGCAACAGATATTACTTCAAAAAAAGTGCCAAAAATAATTAGAAGCATTTTTAGACAGTTGCGGCAGAAAAGGGCCTTACTGTTCGACAATTAGCAGCGCTTTTCGACAATTTCGTCGAATTTGGGAATATGCCTTTGCAGCTGACGGACAATAGAGGGAAAAAAGAAAGGCACCACCAATAATGAGCAAATTCAAGAAAACTGGCGGATAAAATAAGATTTGGTCTGGGTTTGATTAACTTATAAATAAATTCATACGATCTGCTGCAGGGGAGTCACCTCAATTTTTGTAATCCATTGTGGTAAAGCTTTCGCCTGCCGCAAATCCGAAACGGCTGAAAATATCCCTGAAGTCTGAAACGATCCGGTCATGTGAAAATCCGGTATCCTCGAGACAGTAGGAATGCCTGCTTTTGTACCGGCGGACTTTCTTTGCCTCAAACTGAAGCATGGCCTGAAACTGCCGGTTCATCTCAATGCCGAATGTAGTATAAAGATCATGGAGCGTATGATCGGGATGCCGGGTCAACCGTGTGTAATAAACCGCCCTGATTCTCCCCCCCTTCCATTCAGCCAATCGGGATGCGGCATAGTGATACCAGTGCCGTATTGATGTATAAACAAACGTGCTCAGAGGATAGGGCTCCCTGGGTGTTGTATATACGTTCTGGAAATGCGCACTCAAATTTACGGCGGATGGAACCACTTCCAGCGGGGTGCGTAAAAGCCATATAATGTTTGCGTCCGGAAATGTTTCGGCAAGAGACTGCAGTTTTGGAGTAAATGACGGGTTTTTTGAAAGAAACCGTTTGTGCCTGCCGAACACAAAAAGATGCCGCTGCACGCATTGCTTGTAAAACGCCATGATTCGTTTGCGACACGCGGCCGGCAACGATTCATCAAACCGGGTGAAATGCCCCAGCTCATCTGCAAAAGGAAACACCACAAACAGCAGGGACGTGGAAAAAATATGGAAAAGCAGGAGCTCATCCTCCTCGGGCTGAAACAGGCTTGTGTGGTGCATATGTGCAAGATGATCGAAGCACCTTTTTTCCAGGCTCTTAATCCTGTTCTTTACCGGGTTTCCCAGCTTGTTGTCAAGGCTGCCGAGCGCAATGCACACCTTCTTCTGGACAATGGAAGGAGCAAAAAAGATTTCCCACATTTTCATGGAGGTAAAGGTATCCTCGTCCCCGGCAAGAAGCCGGTGGAGAAGGGTTGTTCCGCTGCGCGGTGCACCCACGATAAAAACAGGGGCCTTAACGTCAACGGACCGGTATTCACTGAAGAAAATGTCGTCCAGAAGAAAGCAGAGCCAGTGTACCGTTTCAAGCAGGACGTAGGCGGGGTAGAGAAAAAGCATAACCGTCAGCCGCTTGGGCGTGAGCCGGGCATTGGTTCCCCGTGTGCAGAACAGTGATTTATAAACCAGTCTTAATAAAAGCCTGAAATTAAAAACCATGGTTTGTAATGGTGTGGGGGGGGGCACAAGCCCCCCCCGGAATAGTGTTTTTAGTTTTCGTTCCAGCCGGAGAATTGTCCCCAGGGGGAATTTTCACGGCGCTCTTCTCTCTCGGCAATCTTATCCTTGATGATTTGCCGCTGTGCCGGTGTCAGTATCTGCACCCCTGCCAGTACGGCATCTACGCCGATAGAGGCAATCTGCTCCTCAAGGGGCACCATTTCGTCGATCAGCGCGTTAGCGGCGTCCTCATCCAGATCTGCTGCCAGCAGTATCGAGGCAAGCTGCCGTGACAGCTCTTTCTTTTCATCTGCAATGGGTTCGATTGTCGCGCGGGTTTCTTCCAGCAAATCAGCTATGGCCGTCATCTGTTCATCGGTAAGCTCCAGAAACTCCAGGGCCCGCTCCATGTAATAGGTCCTCATGGGCTCAAGGTATGTCTCCTTCAGATAATCAAGCTCGGGATATGCCATGATGTAGTCGATAAATGCGGTAATGTCGGTTACCATTACACCGATGTTGACCCGCTGCTCCGCGGTCAGGACCTTGGCCATTGCTATCTTGGATTGGTCGCTGAAAGCGTCGGAGCTTTTTCCCAGATCCATCAGCTGATCAAACAAAGCCTGTGCCGCCTCCGTATCGATTTCTTCGGCCAGCAGTATTTCCTGCAGCCGGTCGGAAATGTCAAGTTCACGAATGTCTTCATAGAGAGCTCTTTTTGCCTCCCTGGTTTCATCCTTTATGGCATCAAGGGCCGCCTGCTGCTCCTCAGTTATGCCGAAGAAGCTATAAAAGAACGCTTTTATGGGACAGATCTTTTCACCGCCGCCCGGAAAGGCACCGGCAGTGCCGGGCAGGAACAAGGTAATTCCCAGGATAAGGACAATTGCCGTGCACAAATAATTCTTTTTAACCATACGGGTTCCTCCTTTTTGTTTGGTTGGTTTAGTGATAGGTGAGAATCCTCGACCAAAAAATGCTGCACCCCCTTCCTGCCTTTTTTTGGATTCATCGAGTTAATTTATTATTCGCAAAAAGAGTGCCAAAAAAATGAGACGAAATACCGGATGGTTATGGAAAAGCAGGGGGATGGTATTCGACAATTTCCGTAATTGTCGACAATTTTGTCGCACCATGTTTGTCACCAGGGTACGAACAATGGATGGTTACGGAATGTGGACACAACGGAACTACTTGTTGCGGCTGGTCTTTATATCAAATTTTTTCATCTTGTACCGCAGCACCCGCTCGCTGATACCCAAAAGGTCGGCCGCCTGGGTCTGGACCCAGCCGCATTTCTCCAAAGCGGAAACCAGCATCTCCCGTTCCACGGCCTCCATTCTCTCTGTCAGCGTTCCCTGGGTCGCTGCCTGATGATGCCTGATCTCGCCGGGCAGGTCCCCGGGACAAATGAGGTCCGTTCTGGCCAGGGTGACTGTACGCTGGATAACATGCTCCAGCTCCCTCACATTCCCGGGAAAAGGATATTTTATAAGCACATCCAGGGCCTCGGCCGACAAACGGATGGCACGCGTTGCATAGCGTTCAATGAAAAAACCAGCCAGGGCGGGAATGTCCTCCCGGCGCTGACGGAGAGGCGGAATTTCAATCTCCAGCACTTTTACGCGGTAATAGAGGTCTTCTCTGAACTTGCCTTCCTCGCACATCCGTTTAAGATCACGATTCGTGGACGCAATCAGCCTGATATCAACCGACAGCGTCTCCTCGCTGCCCACGCGGTTGATCCGCTTTTCCTGAAGGGCCCGAAGCAGCTTGGGCTGTAGAAGAAGGGGCATCTCCCCGATCTCATCCAGAAGCAGGGTGCCGGTGTGTGCCAGCTCAAAACGGCCCCTGCGTCTTCCCACGGCACCGGTGAACGCCCCCTTTTCATGGCCGAACAGTTCGCTTTCAAAAAGACTTTCCGGTATGGCCGAGCAGTTCAATTCCACGAACGGGTTGTCCTTACGGGGGCTCATGAGATGGATCAGGCGCGCCACCAGCTCTTTTCCGGTACCGGTTTCTCCGTGGATAAGCACCGACCACGGACTTTCCGCGACACGTTGAACAAGTGAAAGTGCCCTTTTCATGGCAGGGCTGTCCCCGACGATTTTAAGGGGGATGGGACCTTCTTCAAGGGATTCTTCTACTGCCGCCACGTCTTCTTCAACTGCTATTTTCTGTTCTATGTGCTGGATCTTTTCCAGGAGCACCGACAGCTCAACCGGCTTCTCCAGAAACTCATCGGCATCAAGCTTCATGACCGCAACCGCCGTGCTTACGTCACCGTATGCGGTAATCATGATGGACCGGATCATGGGATTCATTTCCTTCATCTGCCGCAGGACCTCTTCTCCCGTAAGGCCCGGCATGCGATGATCAAGAATGACCAGATGGACCGGCTCACGCTGAAAAAGCTTCAGTGCTTCACGCCCGTCGGGAGCAGTTAAAGCGCGAAAGCCCTGATTTACCAGGAAACCCTTGAGAAGGTCCCGCTGGACCGCATCATCATCCACAATAAGTATGTTCATGATACCTCGCCTTTTTTATATCCGGGGTTGGGTACGTTTTGTTTCCTCTGAAGAAAAGGACAGCGGCAGGCTGACCGATATTTCCACGGTGTCCGTATCAAGGCACCTCACGTCCATGCTGCCCCTGTGCTCCTTGACAATGCGTCGCGCAATGCTGATGCCCAGCCCTGTTCCCTCTGCCTTTGTGGTAAAATAGGGCTCGAAAATCCGCTGTGCCTGATCAGGGGGCAGCGGAAATCCGCCGTTGCGCAGCACCAGGGCAACGGCAGTCTCTTTTTTCACAATTTCAACATCAAGAAATCCGCCGGCGGGCTGTGCCTCTATTGCGTTCTTTACAAGATTCTCCACAACCTGGGCGAGAAGATCGGCATCACCGGCAACAGGTTCCCTGCAGCGCAGGTTTTCAGTAACCTGTATGGTGCCCTCGGCACAGGCATCCCTGTACAGATTAAGGACATTTCCCACAATGCGGTCAAGCTGCACGCTCTCCTGCCGGGGAGTATAGAGGTGTGTGTAATGAAGCAGCTTGGTCACAATTGTATTCGTGCGCCGTACGGCATCGAGCATAAGCCCTACCAGCTGCCGGCGTTCGGGAAGTATTTCCGTCCCCTCTATCTGCAGCCGCTGCAGCCCCATTGCCAAGGCGTTCAAAGGATTTCTTACCTCGTGGGCAATGGACCCGGCCGCCCTGCCCAGGGCGGCGTCTTCCCGCTCCTGTGCCAGCTGCTGCTCAAAAGCCCGCACCTGGGCGAGATGAAAAGACTGCCGGCGGTACAGCACAAAGGAAAGCAGGGCACCAAACAATGCAAGGGCCGTGCTGAATATGAAAAAATCCCGCCACAGTCTGTTAAGGGACAGTAGCAGCCGCTGTGCATCAAGCCCCACAATGAGCACACCTTCATCCATGGGCAGCCGCGCTTCAGCCACAGGCGGTGTATCCTTTTCACGAATAACAACATCAGCTTCAGGGCTGCTGCTGTGACTGCCGGTTTTAATATCCTCAATCCTCACGTAGCGTATGCCGGGAAGCGCGGCAAGGGCTTTGGTTAATTGCTTCAAACCGAGCCGCGCCTGCAGGGACTCGACGTTTTCAGCGGCAACCCCTATTACCACACAGGCGGCCGACTGCTTTGCCGGCCAGGAAAGCAGGTAGAGGTGCTTTTGCTTCCAGTGCGTCAGCCGTGGAACATCCTCACACCCGAACTGCATGCCGGCCGTCCACCGTGACGGGCCCTCCACAAAGCCCCCCGCATCTCTGCTGATCCGTATACCGGCAAGTCTCATCTCTCCGGCGAATGCGGTAAGCTCTCCCGTCACAAAGGGCTCTACGCTTTCCAGGTAGTCCACAAAGCGCGCGGTGTTGATCATGAATGTCTGCAGGATCTCCTCGGTAACTTCCCGGGCGTAGAGCGCTCCCGTGGCATTAAGCTGTATCACCCCGGCAACAAGCTGGGCGTTTGTATCGGCATCATGCAGGAAAGCCTTTCTGGTCTGCTGGATCTGCCAGAAAAAATAGACGACAACCACGCCGATAAGGAGTCCGAACACCAGAATATTGCTTACCCACAGGGGGATGCCCCGCTTAACGGCTGCCATGACCGGGAGGTCTCCCTATTGTTCCGCCATATGAGCCGCGGTGCCTGCTGCCCAGGCGCCGCCGGACCCCGGTAGGATCAGACAGTGGTCCGCTGGAACCTGCAATGGCCATTTTTTCTACCACGAATTTATACGTATCCTCTTCAAAATGTCCCCAGATCCTGACAACCATACCGGGCCGCACCTCGGAGGGAAAGCGGTCGGGGATGGTTGCAACAGTTAAGTCTTTGGGTTCAGCACTGCTTTCCATTGCCGGGGAAGACTGTTTGTACCGCTCCGGGGCCTCCAGCAGTGTTATGGTGATTTCGCCTTTTCCCCGGTCGGCGGACACAACCCGCCCGAGCAGAATGTCTTCTGCAAAAGCATATGGACCGCCGCACAGCAGCAGTGTCAGAACGACCAGGAAAAACCGCATTGCGTCACCGTTTGGTTATAGTTTTCAAAGTCAAGTGAAGAATCACTCTCAGACCAGACAACGTGTCCGAAAAACTCAAGCCTACCCCAGAACCGGCTCACCTGCATGCCGGCAAACCTGGTATAGTTGGTCTGCCTGAATATTCCGTTTGCCTTGTGGTACTTTGTGCGGTGCCATCCGCCGTCAACGGCAACAGACCATTTGTCGGCGGGTTTCCACACAAGGCCTATTCCCGTTTGCAGCTGCTTGTAGGACTCAATTTTCAGTGAGGAATAAAGCCGGGTATAGCCCGCATGCAGGGTGCAGGTGGTGGAAAAGGGGAGAAAAATATCAAGGGAAAGACCGGTGTTTGCCATACGGTCGTCCCGGGGTCTGAAGGGTGTCACCAGGTCATCATCGGGCGAATCTATGGAGAAATTAGGATTTGCATATATCCCGAAATTATCAGGCCCGGGCGGGCCGTCGGTCCGGCCCTTTCCCCGAACCGCAAAGGGTCGTGCCCAGTTGCGGTAATCAAGCCATCGCCATGTGTGTCTGAGGTTCAGGGACAGGCGGCTTGAAAACACCCAGTTAACCTGTATGCCGGCCATAAACTCGTTGCGGTCGTCCTCATCGATAAGATCGTCCCGGTAGGCATTCGCCTCGGTAATGATGCTGGCCAGGACCCGCCCCTGTGCCAGGGAACGGGACAGCGCGGCACTGCCCTGGAGTAGATAGTTGTCCTCAACCCGTTCATAATCCTGATAGCTTGCTTCCAGCAGCGTCTCAAGGGTCCATGCTTTTCCCAGCACAAACTGTTTTCCCATCTCAAGACCGTAGAGGGCGAATGCCGACCCTTTTTCCTTGTCGGTACGAACGGTATTATCATCATAGCCGGCTGACACCTCAACCCTGATATCAACGGGCAGTTTCACCCCGGCGTATGCGACCTGACAGCAGCATGATGCAGCACACAACAAGAACCCTGCGTATACAACGGCAACAGAGACTTTTTCCCGATAGTGCCGGACACTAGAAATTGTTCTCATAATAAAAATCCTCAACTATGCCTGCTCCTTATAAACGTGTGGTATAGTTATTAAACTATACATGATCAAAAATAGTGCCAAAAAATTTCTTTCGCAGAAACAGTATCTTATAAATATAGTTACTACAAAAACAACAAAATATCGACAATTTTGTCGACACCTGTCTTAGACAAATCAGCATGGTGATATATCAGTCATTGCAAGGAGTCCCGCCATGGCGGGACGGCAATCTCTGTGGTTTTTGATATGCTGTGAGATTGCTTCGCCTCTGGCTCGCAATGACGTTGTTTGATTCAGGTTGATGGGCATGCTTCGTTGTAGCTGTTTTTTTGTTTGTAAGCGGTTATGATATACTGTGAAATGCTATAGCTCATAGCGTGCGGCATTTCAAAATTATATCATCGCGGAGAGATGTGAATGGAAGGAAAAACTATTGCGCAGGGCAAGATGCTTTCGTTACCGGGCCTTGCCCTGCAATCCACAGCACATTTGAATATTAATCCTGTAACGCAATCTGGACGTTCCAGAACCCGTCAAGCCAGTATTTCTTGAAATGTTCCTTGAATATTTTTCTGCCCAGCGACACGGCAACATCATTGTCCCACAGGGCCTGTACCATGCCCTGCATCTTTTCCCGGTGCCGCTCGGCAAAGCCCGGATCGGGCTCCGCGTTGCCGAGGGCGGCAAAGTAGGCCGGCAGCACAAGTCCCATGGCCTTTTCAACCGTCTGATAGTACTGCCTGCGTACATTTTCATCATCCGTCGCGGGTTCTTTCAATTCAATACGGTAAGGGCTTTTATAGGAGTCGAGATACCGGGTGATTTTCCCCCTTCCCTCTTCCACGGTCCGCTGATACGTTTCCACAAGGCTGAGGGCTTCCTGTATCTTTCCGAGCTCCTTGCCGAAAAACGTTTCAAGGGAAATGTTCTCCTTGTCAACCGTGAAAAAGTCTATGCTGCACAGCCCGGGCACACCGGGTGAGGGTTTCATGAAATCCATGTGCAGCACCGGTGCTTTCAGCTCATAGCGCGGCCGTATGTTCAGGGTCACGTCACGGTAATAGCCCGATTTCGGCGGAACTTCAAACTGGCTTATGGTAGCCACCGCTATTTTGTCGCTTTCATATGATTGCAGCGGTATGCCGACGACACTGTTGCCGAAAACCTTGCTGAAGGGAAAGGCAAGGCTCAGGGTAAAATCTGAAAACTCCCGGGTGATGGGCCGCTGTGTTGCGTGGCAGTCGTCCAGGTGTTGGATAATCTGGCCCCTCAGGCTGGTAAAGACCCCGAAGTCTGTGTATTTTTTCGGTTTATACCGGGCAATGAACACCACTGCCGCAATAATAACAAGAACCAGAACAACGCCTATAATTTTTAACAGCTTTTTCATATTTACTCCAAACGTTATGTGTATGAACGGTTTCTGCCGTCTGCCCGCAAAAAAGGGGCGGCAATGAACCTGAAATTGTATCCGTCGTCACCATTATTACGGCTCAAAACCGTACTGCGCAACGACATGGGACACATGGTCAGGAACAAGGGTTGCGAGCAGATCAGGGTGATTGAATTTTACATAATAGTAATTGCGGATCATGTGCATGTCAACCCCGTAGCGTGCATACTCAAGTCCCCGGGGCCCTGTGCGGCTCAAAACAGCGGCCAGTATCCGCCCAACCCACAGCGGCATTTTCCGTCCCGTTTTCATCTCCATTGCCGTGCCGGGCCGCATCTGTTCAACCAGCTTTTCTGCTGCGTTGAGCACAGCCTTTGAACAGTCACCCGCTGTTTTTTCCGGCACTGTCTGAAGCTCGTCGTTAATGAGATTTAAGAGCTCTTCGCCCTTTTCGGTTCGGACAACGATCCACTGGTACATTTTCTTGAGGTCAAGGGGGGCACCCATGTAGCCCACCGTAATGTCTGCAAGGCTGTTGGCATAATCAAAACAGCACATGCAGGCCGGCACAACAAAATTAATACCGGTGAGCTCCCGGGGAAGGCAGAAGTAGGGAACCCTTTCAAGGCTGCCGTCTTCATGCGTGAAGTGCACGGTAAAGTCCTGCATGAATTCATAATGCCGCACGGTCTCTGCCGACCGGGAAATCAGCCCCAGAATGTGCCTGAGGGTTTTCAGGCGCACATTATCAACACAGGGAAACCCCACCACAAAAATCTCCATGCCCTCAAGATAGGGAAAACGGCGTTTAAAATCCCGCAGGGCATGCACATGACAGGACGCACCGATGACCAGGAGGCGTCTGAGGTTTTGTTCACAGGCTGCCTTAAGGGAAACGAGCGTGGGTGACACCACGGGTTTGTTACCGCTTCCGGCCAAAATATCTTCAACCGACAGGGCGAGCACCGGTTTGGGAGCAAAAAAATCCGCCCCGCCCCGGTGCAGCGTAACCACCCCGTCAACCATTCCGGTTTCAAAGGCCTTTTTTGCAACGGCTGTTATCACGCCGGTCCACGCGGCGCCCGGAATAGGGTGTGTGAGGCTGCCGGCAAAGCGCCGCCTGCTGATGCCGAACCGGCTTTCCTCCCTGCTCTCGTAAGATCGCTGCCTGCCGAAAAGATCCAGCTCCTGGGGGCCGAGCCACCCCTGGGTAAACACGCAGCTTTGCAGGCTTTCCCGGGCCGGCCAGGCATCCGTCATGCACAATCCGCATGAGCTGCAAAGCTTTTTGTCCGAGCACAGACTGCCGGTATCTTCTTGCACATTGGTCAATCCGTCATCCCCCCTGCTCCTTCACCAGCGCTGCCACCTTTTCGGCCGGAAGGCCGTAGCGCACACTGCCGTCCCTGCCGCTCATGGTTTCGGAGCAAAACATGCTGTTTAACACGGCCTCTTCCACGCTTTCGGCCACCGCCTGAAAAAGTGCCTGCATCACCACAGCCTCGTTTGTCACCACGGCTTGGGCCGCTGTCAGCGAGGCGGGTCTGTGCTCCACGGGTGACGCGGTGCTGAATCCGACAGCAAAGTCACCGCTTCCGTGGTCCAGCCTGTTGCCCGTTCTGACCAGTCCTACCTGGGCCCGGGCGCACAGACGGTTGATCTGAAGAGAAGAAATAGGCGCGTCGGTTGCAATGATAATAATTATGGAGCCCCCCGGCTGCCTGAGAATGTTAGGGGGAAGAAACTGTTTCCCCACTGAAACACCCTTGATGATCAGGTCCTCCGGCCTGCCGATAAGGTTTGACTGCACCAGAACACCCAACGAAAACCCTCCCGTGTGCGCCGGGAGCACCCTGCTGGCAGTACCCATACCCCCCTTCCACCCAAAGCAGCCGGCGCCCGTCCCGGCACCCACGGAACCTTCCGCCACACGACCCGACGCAGCCGATGCCAAAGCGGCAAAAACGTGCTCGTCCCTTACGTGGCGGCCGTGTATGTCGTTTAAGAAACCGTCGTTTGTCTCCCCCACCACAACATTAACGCAATGGGTTGTGAATCCCATGTCCGGGTTGCCCCTGATGCAGTGCTGCACCAGGGCGTCGGCGACAATACCCACATTAAGGGTGCCGGTAAGGGCAATGGGCGACTCTATGACGCCCAGCTCTCTGATTTCCTCAAGCCCCGTTGCCTTGCCGAAACCGTTGATAACATGCAGGCCTGCCCTGACTTTCCGGAGAAAAAGGTTCCCGTTATGGGGAAGAACAACGGTTACACCGGTCCTTACCGGGCCTTTTCCCGCCTGCAGGGAGCCCTCCCCGGAAATAAGGGTGCGGTGACCCACAAGGACCCCGGCCACATCGGTGATCGCATTGTTCTCTCCCGGGGGGAGGTCTCCGATGGGCACACCAAGGTCACGTATTCGCAATCGTGTCATTCCTGTCCCCTTTTTTGCCTGCCGATTCAGCTATCATGAAAAAGCCATGAAGATTCTTTAACATTAAAACAGATTATATTGTACAAAAAAAATCTATTTTATTTTGGCCGGTATTACTGTATCATTATCGGCTGAATATTCACCAATACAGGGAATGCATACCATGAACATCGAAAAAAAACCGACCAAATCAGCTATCCGTAAAAAAATTATTGATTTCCTCAACAAGACAGCCGGACAGCCGGACTACAACCCCGGCAAATACGGTTGCGGCATGACCCACAAAAATGCCCTGGTTTTGGCAACATGTCACAAAAATATGCCACGGGCAACCGCCCTCGAATTCTTCAATGAAGGGCTGACCCTGTACATCCTGGGCGGGCCAGGTGGGAAAATCGCGAATATCAAAAGAAACCCCAGGGTTTCGGCCTTTATTTATGAGCAGCCGCTGGACCATTCGGTGTGCCAGAAAAGCCTGCAGATTTTCGGCAAAGCCGAGCTTCTCACCATACGGTGCAACCCGCGGCTTTTTAAAGCAAAGCTCAAAAAATTCAACATGACCGAGGTTATGACCTCCCTGATCACGCCCATGGCAAAAGAAAAAAACCTGTCTGAAAAAGAAGAAAAAGCGTTTATCGATAGATTGATACAGGCACACAGTTTTATAAAAATACTGCCCGATCATATCATCATGAAGGAATACCCGCCTAATTTCACCATGCAAAAATATGAATGGAGGAGGTAACAGAACATGGCAAAAGCATTTGTTGTCTATTTTTCCCCTGCAGGCACGACCCGGCATGTTGCCCGGACCATAGAAACCGCGCTTTCGGCCGGAGAAACACCTGTTGTTTATGATCTCGGAAAACAGGTCGATTATTCACCCGTACTGTCACAGATACAAGCAGAGCAGGACAGTATCTGTCTGTACATCGGCTCGCCTGTCTATGCGGGCCATGCGGTTCCCCAGGTAATGGACTTTATTTCCCAGCTGCCTGAGAAAAAAAGTGCTGCATCCGTTCCCTTTATCACCTGGGGTGCCGTAACAAGCGGCATAGCCCTGTATGAAATGGCAGAGGCACTGAACGCTAAAGGATACAGCGTACGTGGCGCCGCAAAAATAGTAGCGGTGCATTCTTTCATGCTTGAGGACCCGGAGCCCCTGGGCAAGGGGCACCCCGATGCTGCAGACGACGCCCTGATTAATGATCTGGTCATGAGTGTTGAAAAAAGGCTTGTAGCAGCGCCCGCAACAGTTCTGCCCATGTCGTCCCTGGCATATCAGCCCCAGGAGGTACATAAGGGCATGGAACAATTGAGCCTTGAAGCCGTAAAGCCCCAGCTGCCCCAGCTCACCCTTGACAGGGACCGCTGCACCCAGTGCGGCATCTGTGCGGAAGAGTGCCCCGCAGCGGCAATAACCTGCTCGCCGTATCCGGAATTCGGACAACGCTGCGTTGTGTGCTACACCTGCGTGCGCGTTTGCCCGGAAAAGGCCATCCCGACCGACATTTCACCCATGGCGGACTTTGTTAAGGGCAAAGCGAAAGAAATGGGTGAAAAGCCGGAAACAAAGATTTTTCTATAACAGCGTGAATGCACCACAACAGCAAAAAAGGAGTACCAATGAAAAAAATTATTCTTTTTCTTGTACTGTTTGGACTGATCGTCCCGTCTGCACCATCGGCTGCGGTTATGCCGAACAAAGCAATAGAAGGAATGGACCAGGAACCCTCCCTGGAGCTGATCCCGATTGAAAAAAAGGAGCTGCCGCCCTCCCCCGACCTGGCAATTATTACCGGATCGGCGACTTTTCAGCATAAAGATGGGAACAAACAGGCCCTTAAACGCCTGTTTGTATATCTTTGTCCCGATAGCATAAAGGCTGAGATTGAGGGTATACGCGTTGGAGGAAGGCTCATTGCCGAAAAAATCGGTGAATATAAAGCCCTTTTCAGCGACCTGGTCTTGATACGGGGTAAAGTCGAAGCAAAGAAACTGCACAGAGTACAGTCTGATAATGCGAGCACCTACAGCATTGCCAACGTAAAGAAGGGCTCTTATTATCTGTTTGCCGATTATCTGGATACGTCATCGGCCGCATACTGGCTGATACCCGTAACCGTCACGGACAACGCGACAATAACCATTACCCTTGACAATACAAATACCCGGGAGCTTATCAACAAGAAGTGATGATCCCCGCCTATTGAAAATCCCGTGTACACGCGGGGCAAAGCGGGGCTTTCGCGGCACACTCCGGTAATCCCCTCGCTGCAATCAGGGCACGGGAGCCGCTTTTCCGGGGAGCTGTTTCCGTGCGTACCGGCCGGCGCCTTGTCCTGCCCCAGCACCTGCCTTTTTTTTCATATGTCCCGCATATTAAAAGCCAAGCTGGACCGCCCGCAAAACCAATTTTTTATTTGCCGTGACCGCATGTGTCAAAACAGTATGCTAAAAAGAAAACCATACGGTACTCTTTTTGTTTAACCAATGGAATCATTTATGCTACAAGTTACTAGTGTCGTGTCCCAGGTTTACAGTATATGAAAATGCTGCTGAAAAAAATTATTTCCGGCGGGCAGACCGGTGCAGACAGGGCTGCCCTTGATGCTGCCATTGCCTGTGGCATGGATTACGGGGGCTCTATTCCCCGGGGAAGAAATGCCGAGGACGGCAGCATTGACCGGCGGTACGAAAAGCTCGTTGAACTTGACTCGGCAATGCACCGTGTCCGTACGGAACAAAATGTTATGGATGCCGATGCAACGCTGATATTTACCCGCGGAGAAGCAACGGGCGGGACCGCCCTTACCGTGCAGTATGCACAACAGTACAAAAAGCCCTTTCTGCTTGTTGATGTCATGGATACCGGCACTGATGAGGCAGCGGTGGGCATAGAGAAATGGCTCGATGAAACACGCCCGACAGTACTTAATGTTGCGGGCCCCCGGGAATCAAAGAGTCCGGGGATGTACGGAACTGTCTACCATATCCTGGCAGAACTGCTGCTGCAGCAATAATACAAAATTCTCATAACGGTTTACATAGCATAATCATGAAGCGGTTTCTTCCCAAACCGGCCCCGACCCGAAAGCCCAAAAATGCCTATCGCTGGTGTGATAAATACGAAAAATACATCGCCGTTGACGTGTGTAAAAAACGGGGAGACATTAAACCGGCGTGCAGAAGATGCTTCAGCCGCTGGAACCGCTCCAGATATCAGCTCGCACTGCCCCTTAACCTTGACGGGACGGTGAGAAGAAAAAGAAAGTGATGATCTCCCGATTCGGCGGGGGCATCCCGGTATGTAAGAGTGCTATTGATAATTGTGCCGATTCAGGCCACACTATTTTACCGGGTTGTATTAACAGAAAGGACACACTATGAAAAATGAAAAACCGGTCATAAGCAAAGACAACATGTATTTGCTGCTGCGGGAAAACAAGATACAGGAATTCAACGAGCTGCTCAAAAAGGGCCAGAAATGCGATATGACAGGAAAAGATTTTCGGGGACTCGACCTGCGCGGCATGGATGTAGCGGGCATTGATTTTTCAAACAGCTATTTTCGCCAGACGGATCTGCGGGGATTAAATATGTCTACGTGCTTCATGGAGGGGGCCAGCATTCATGGCGCACGCATATCAGGGACCTATTTCCCAAAGGACCTCAGCGCCCAAGAAATTCTTTTGTCAAACATGCATGGAACGCGTATGCGCTACAACACATGAACATACCCGTGGTTTTATGAACAAAACAAGTGGACAAACAGATCCCCTGCCGGCCGACGCCGAACCTGGCACAGATACTGCTGTTTCCGGCATCCATTTGTTCTTAAACAGCATGTCCCGGTGGGCGAAAAGCGGCAGACAGTCCTATATACTTTCCTGTACCCTGCTGGCTATCCTGCTGGCATACGGCTCATCAATGTATCTCACCCCGGGGCACACCTACGATTTCGACGGAAATGCACACACGGCACGTATCCATATGGTCCATAAATGCCTGGAGCAAGGGCACTGGCCGCTGTGGTCAAATGACTGGTATTGCGGATACCCCCTGATGCAGTTCTACTCCCCCCTGTATTTTCTCGCCGGCGGCCTTATGGAGTTCCTTACCGCCGAACCGGTTCTTGCCGCAAAAATAACCATGTATAGTGCAAATATTATTTCCGGTATATCGGTGTACCTGCTCGCCGCCATGATAACAGGAAATCCCTGGTCCGGGGTGCTTGCCGGCATCATATACGCCCTTGCCCCGTGGCATCTCTTTCAGTTAATGGGATGGGGAAGACATCCCGTATCCCTTATTTATGCACTTTTGCCCGTACCGCTGCTGGCATATGAATGCTTCAGAAATCGGCGTGTGGGGCTTATCAGGGCGGCTGTCTTCGCAGGCTTTGCCGTCTGTCTGTTAATCCTGGCCCACTACGGCTATGCCGTATTCTGCGTTTACCTGTTTTTAATCTGTGTTGTGCTTGACGGCCGAACCGGCCCCGCAGCAGCAGAACCCGCTTTAACGCTCAGCCGTCGTATCGGGTTCATTGCTGTTGCCGCCTGAGTTTTGGTTCTTCTGAGTGCATTTTTTCTCATACCTGCCGTTTCCGAATCATCGCTGGTGGCAAGGGGCGCGCACATCCTGGACAAAAGCAGCTTTTCCTATGACCAGGTATCGCTGAAATCGTTGATTGACAGGCAGCCGTATTCCGTTGGGCATAAAGGCTACATTGGCTTGTCGGGCTTCCTGCTTACAGTTCCCGGTCTGGCATGGCTGTTTATTTCCCGCCGCTTCGGCCTGTTGGCCTGTCTGGCCTTCGGGTTGTTGCTTGTGCTGGGATATGAGCTGCCTTTTTACAAATACATACCCCTGGTCTATTCTCAGGGCGCGACATCACGCTTCATCATATATGTGATACTTTTCATCGCGATTTCAAGTGCCTGCACCGCAACATGGTTGAGTAAACGTATGGACAAAAAAGGGTGGCTGGTAGTGTGTGCGGCATGCCTGGTAGTATGGTTTGATGTGCGGGTAACCAGCCACAGGACATGGCCCGGGAAACATGCCATTGCGGACATTGCACAACACATTAGCCCGGCACCGGGCCTTGCCGATAAAACAATTCGGTCCATGCTGGTGTGTACGGGTGAAATAAATTGGCGCTGCAATGTTCACTGGCCGACAATTCTTGCCCTGTTAAACAAATCATCGTCATTGACCGGCCACTTTTATCAGGGCGCACCGCAAAGCGTCACATTTATAGAAAAAATCGTCCGTTCCGCCTCTGACGGTAGCCTTACATCCCCGGCATGGAAAGAGCTTGCTGCTCTGACGGGCCTGACCCATCTTGTTGCCCTGACCAGCCGACGAACAAGGCTGATTTCCTTTCCTGAACGGCCGCTTATAGTTGCAGGGGCCATTGAAACCTTTAAAGAAGGCTCCTTATCTCCGGAGGAGATTCTTGAGAGCATGGACATCAACCCGAAAGCCGGGACCGCCGTGACTATCCCGGTAGTGCAAACCGGAATAGTCACCGAAACCATGCCCCGGGACCCTGCCGGGACGCGGCCGTTTTGTGAGGTCAAAACATTGAGCAGGTCCATTGACGGCACGTTCTATGATATAGCTGCCGGCACCGGCTGCTATATCTCCCTGCCGCACTCGTGGTATCCGCACCTGGTGGTGACTGTTGACGGCAGCAGCACCCGGTATCTTAAGACTGCCTATGGGATGATCGCACTGAAAATCCCGGAGGGCCGGCACACGATCAACATCGGTCCGGCCATGTCGCCGTTACGAAAATTGTGTCTCATGATTTCCTGTGTTTCTTTTGTCGGAATCGTTGTCTTTCTGGTCTGGGAGAAGAAAACCAGAATTCTTTATGCTGACTCCTGAATTCTGTCTTCTGGATTCTATATTCCAGCTCCTGTCTCCTGAGTGCCGGCTCCCGGTTTCCGGCTCCTGAGTACATCCTCTAAAATTGCACCTGTACTATATACGTCACAATATAATATATGCCCACAAGTATCAGCAGCAAGCCGGTAATCCTTCTTACCCACACTTCTGTTTTTGAAACCGCCTGGAAAAACCTGCTCAGGTTTTTTATCCCCAGAGCAATGACAAAAGCGAAAAACAGCACCGGGAGCCCGGTACCGATCCCGAACACGGTGGGGAGCATAACCGGTGCCGCGCTTTTCAGTGTCAACGGGATAAGGCTCCCGAAAAACAGGGCTGCGGAAACCGGGCAGAAAGAAAGGGAAAAAAGAATCCCGATAAACAGCGCCCCCGGCATGCCGCCGTCTTTCCACCTGTGTGCAGCCTTTTCCGAGATTGACGGGCCTGAAAAGGAAAATGAGAAAATGCCCAGCAGCAACAGCCCGGCAAGTATGAGCACCGGCCCCAGGACCTTGGGCATGGCGGTTTGCAGAAAATGGGAAACCCGCGGGATATTAAGAAGGGATGAACTGATAAGGGCTCCAAGCACGCAGTAGGTAATCACCCGTCCCAGGGTGTATACCGCCCCTGCAATAACCACGGAAGAAGTTCTGCTGAATCCCCGTGAAATGTAGGTAACCGCGGCTATGTTTGATGCCAGGGGACAGGGACTTATGGAGGTCAGGATCCCGAACCACAGTGCCGAGACAATCGGAAGAGCTTGTTGTTCCATCATATTTTCCCGAGAAAAGCGCCGACTTCCTCGTGTACATAGTCATGGAAAGCATCCCTGTCTCGTAGATGTTGCCACACTTTTGCAAGGTTTTTCCATGTGACCTGCTTGCCGTCTTTCATTAACACGATCACCAGTGATTTGGTGTATAGTTGATAGTCATGAATATAATGGGTATTCTCCGGCCGGTCCGTGTTAACGGGTGTGAATTGCAGCACCCCGCTGTGAAGCTCTTTTGTGAAAAATTTTTCCAGTGCTTCCCGTGAATACTGCTCTATCTTTCTGCAGCTTGCACATCGCATATTACCGTGAAAATAATAGGCGGTAACATATGTCGTGCGGTTCTCCTTCGCTTCGGATGCTCCAATTGAGGAAACCGCACACTGGACGGTCACGGCGACAAGCAGAATGATAATGAAATATTTTTCGATTCTTACTACCATCTTCATCTCCTTTTTGAATCGTCTATGGTCTGTTTTTTGTGCCTCCGGACTGCAACAGTGGGTACAGCAGCTTTCAGGTGCGGGTCAGCCGACCAGCTCTTTTATCTCCTCAACGCTGAGCACCTTACCCGCCTTCTTCACATCGCCGTCGATGGCCAGAGCCGGCGTCACCATAACACCGAAATTGGTAATCTCATTTATATCCTGGATCTTTATCACCTCGACATCAAGGCTCAATTCGCCGACCGCCTGCTGCACATTTTCATACAGCCTTTTACACTTCGGACACCCTGTTCCTAAAATCTGTATTTTCACTTTTCCGCGCCTCCTTTTTCCATGTGTTCAATAATTGTTTTTTTAATATATTCTTTATCGGGAACATGTCCCATGCAGACAACCTTTTCGTCAACAGCAAGAACCGGCGTCATGAGCCATCCGTTCTCACGGGCCTTATCAGCACAGGGCATTAAAAATTCATCGAGCTCACGGGACCACCCGTCAACAACGATATCCTTTATTCTGCTCCAGTCCATGGAAACGTCAGCCCATTGCGCAATGTCGTGGGCGGTTCCCACCCTGCCGAACTTTTTTGTATCAGCGCTGTCATAAGGGATTTTTGTAACCGCTGCCTCCAAATCAAGCTCGGTGACAACGGATACAACAAGATCATAAATACGTGCGCACCGGGGACATGGGGGCTCAACGCCTATTATGGTTATTTTCATAGTGTTCCTTTCTTTTAATTCTAAAAAAATCTGCCGTACAGCATACCGGTAACCGTTGCCATTATCACCACCAGTGATACAAAACAGACGGTCTTCTTCGTGCCCATAACAGACCGGATGACAAGCATATTGGGAAGCGACAGCGCAGGGCCCGCCAGCAGCAGCGCAAGGGCCGGCCCCTTGCCCATGCCGTTGCCCATCAGCCCCTGGAGAATGGGTACTTCCGTGAGCGTGGCAAAATACATAAACGCCCCGATAATTGAGGCAAAAAGGTTTGCCCCCAGGGAGTTTCCGCCCACAAAGCCGCTGACCCACCCGGAAGGAATAATGCCCTCGTGGCCCGGCCGGCCGAGAAAAATACCCGCGGCCAGGACGCCGAAAAAAAGAAGCGGCAGCATCTGTTTTGCATATCCCCATGACGACGCAAACCACTCTCCTGCCTCACCCCTGCTGGTTGAGGCGATTATCGACAGCCCCACAACACCGGTGCTGAAGGGAATAAGTGGCTCGTAGAAAAACACCAGAGCGCTGAAGGCCGTTGCAGTACCTGCCAGCAAGACCTTCCACCACGTCATGCCGAACCACCGGACAAGCACCACACCGAGACAGCAGGCCAGAGATCCGGTAATAATCCATTTGCCACCGTGTACGGCACTCCATATACCTGCCTCGTTTCCCGGCTTTCCCCAGTTGGCAAAAACAAGTATCCCCACCATCAGGCAGAAATAGACAATATTCTGCCACATGGGCCGGGCCACGTCCGGTTCGGGCATGTGCATTTGTGCCTGTGCCTTTTCCTTCTCTTCCCTGCGGAAGATCACATGCATCGCAAGTCCGATGATAACACTGAAGGAAATAGCCCCGGCTGCCCGGGCAATACCAAGCTCAAGCCCGAGGACCCGGGCAGTAAGAATTATTGCAAGCACATTTATTGCCGGTCCGGAGTAAAGAAACGCAACCGCGGGACCGAGGCCCGCCCCCATCTTGTGTATACCCGCAAACAGCGGAAGCACCGTGCATGAGCACACCGCAAGGATGGAACCCGACACCGAAGCAACCCCGTAGGCTATTACCTTGTTTGCCCGGGCCCCGAGATATTTCATGACCGATGCCTGGCTCACGAAAACGGCAATGGCACCTGCTATGAAGAAAGCAGGAACAAGACACAGTATCACATGCTCCCGGGCGTACCATTTAACCAGATGAAACGCCTCAAGCACTGCAGTATCAAACCGTATATTGCCAACCGGCAGGAAAAAGCATAACAGGAAAATGCCGACTATGCCGGCAAGCTGCTTCCACTCGGTTTTCAAATCCATGGGAAAATCCTTTCACTTATGTAGGGCAGCCGCAGTCAACGTTGCCCGCAATAATTTCCTTCCAGTCTCCCACCACATCATGTGTCCAGCAGTCATCGGCTCCCGCCGCCTCGCGCATTACCAGCGCAAGGATGTAGGAAAGCTCCTTGACCGTGGCGCCTGCCTCCAGGGCGCCCTTGAAGTGCTTCAGGACGCAGGGTTTGGACCTGGCCTTAACCGACAGTGCAAAACAGATGAACTGGTAGGTCTTTTCGTCAATTGTCCGCTTTTGTTTGTACAGCTCATCAATCTCATCAAGTTTTTCCACAAATTCAGGGAAAAATTCTTCAAGCATCCTCATGGTTTGTTCCTCCTTTCGACAGCTCATTATTTTTTTCTGTAATCACAACTTTTTTGATTTACTAAAAATACTTTTCCCTGAGCTTCAGGGCAACGTTTACCAGGCCGATCAATACCGGGACCTCCACAAGAGGGCCGATTACAGCGGCAAAGGCCTGGCCTGAGTTGATGCCGAAAACCGCAACGGCAACGGCAATGGCAATGGCAAGTTCGAAATTGTTAGAAGCCGCGGTGAATGAAAGCGTTGCGCTCTGGGCGTACGTCGCGCCCACCTTTTTGCTTAAAAAGAACGATATCAAAAACATGGCGATACAGCGTGCCAAACCGATCATGATCAGCCCCACCATGTATGCGGGATAGCCGCGCAGGAAAACAACGGCAAGCACAAACATGAGTACCGGCCCGATCACCCAGTTTTGTATCAGCGAGAGGGTTAATACCCTGTAATTCTTAAACACCTCACCGAGTTCCTCGTACCGCACTTTGGCAAGCGGCGGATACATCATCAGGATAAGCCCTATGGCAATGGGAATGTTGGTTGTGTTGTACTGAAATGCGTTCCAGAAGTTTACAATGCCGGGAAACAGATAGCCCCAGCCGACTCCTGCAAACATTGCAAGAAAAATCCACAACGTTAAAAAGCGATCGAGAAATGACATTTTTTTTGCAATACTTTCACTCATTGTCCCGCCTTATCGCTTGCAGATCTCTTCTCGTTTTACTGTCGATATCTTCTTACGATCACGCACTATAGCCGTATCTTCGTTCACCCACTGTCGTAAGTGCGCCTGTATAACTGGGGCATATTCATTGATGTTCTCTTTCGATAAAGAATAGTCTATCCACTGCCCGTTTCTTTCGTCTGTTATAAGCCCCGCGTTCTTTAAGATACTCAAATGCTTGGAAACACTGGGCTGAGTAATGCCGAGCACTGCCGCCATTTCACAACAGCACATTGGTTTTTGTTCAAGCATTTTTATAATTCTTACCCTGTTTTTGTCTGCCACTGCTTTCAAAACAGATAATAATGCTCTCACTAAAGCTCCTTTTTTATATATTTCCAATTAGCTATATAGCTATATATAATGCGCCTTCTTTCTTTTGTCAATACGTATGTTGGAAGAAAAGTAAAAACTTATAGGTAACCTGCGTGTGTTGAAGCAACAACGATTATGTATACATTTTACTGAATTTTGTGGTCCGCTTAGCCCGGGATCTTGCAGAAATGCACGTGCCCTGATACCAAAGGAGTTGACTTTAAAAAATTCTCCCGAAAGCAAAGATAACGTATTGACATTTTTTTGGATGGTTCTATATTGTAAGTATAAGAAAAAATGTTATCTGGGATGTGCGACAAACCGTCATAATTGGGCAAAATCTATCAACACGGAAAAAGCTCTTTGGTCACGATGACCCAATGTAGAGCTAAGCCATTGGGTTCGGGCTATTAATGAGTGATGAGTGTTTTGCCACAAAGGCGGACCGGCATCACCGGATTTATATAAAAAGACCTGCATGTTTTAACACTGCAGGTCTTTTTTTTATAGCTCATCCCACATCATGCTGCCTCAAGGGGTAATGCTCGGGGCGAGGACTGAAAGTATTATTCATAAACCCTGGCGTTAATTGACCCGACCGTCGTCTCCACGCGTATAGTGCCCTCTGCCTCGTTGAGGTCAAAGCTGATGTGTTCATGCAGGCCGGAGGAGGAGCTAACACCCTGCACACCTGAAACAGTGATATCACCGACGTCGGTTTCAAGATCAACACTGCATGACAACGAGCCGTCAAGATCAAGCGAAACGGCTCCGGCAGTTGTTTCAATTATTCCGTCGACCTTTCCTTCTCCTGCAACATTAATTTCAATATCACCTGCTGTTGCCCCGAGGTCGAATGATTCTCCGGTGAATTCTTCAACTGTTATTTTCCCGGCAGTCGAACGCACCGTCAAGGTTTCTGAAACTGTTTTAAGCTCAATGCTGCCGGCAACTGTTGTAATGTCGGCGCCCCGTGCCTCATCGCACGCAACTGCCCCGGCAACCGTTTTAATAATAATCTCTTTACCGTCAACATTATTGAGCGTTAGGTTTACATACCCCATGTCAAAATCATTTTCACCGTTATCAAAAGGCGTTTCGACGATTATTTTATAGGTATTTCCATCCCGCTGCAGCGTTACGGTAATCTCTTCAAGGGCTTGCAGGGCATCCGTCCGGCTGTATCCCCAGGCAACCTTCTCAGCGGTCACCGAAATTTCCCCGCCGGAATTCCCTGCTGCGGACATGTTTATATCAATGACGCCCGCTGTTGAATCTATGTACAGTATCTCAAAATCATTTGCCGCGGTAAACGTCTCTGTTTCTGTCTCCTTCACCAGGTCTACGTAATCACAGGAGACAATAAACAGTGCTGCAAGCATACAAACTATGGCAATCCGTTTCACAATAATTCCTCCTTTGTTATTAATAGTGTTTTAAAATGGTACAAGCCGGTTATGCGGTCTCGCCTTGTGTCGGCTTACCTGCCTTTGGTTTGTTTTTGAACTTTTTAATCAGAAAAGGCTGTTTATGTTTTTCTTGTCATAGCTCTAAAGCAAGGGGCGTGCCATGCACGCGCAGCCACTGCAGACAGGTAGACGGAAAAATATTCAGCGCCCCCCATGATTACGCATAACTATCTGTAAATGTTTATTTTTCTATTTTCATGGTAATGACCCAGGGCGTGACAATAATAAATCATGTCCAGCGGGTCGGGGTGGGCATGGCTTGTGGCGGTAAGAAATTTTTTCGAAAAAATTCAAAATCTCAAGGACTGATTTTTAAAAATTGTACATACAGGTGCGGAAATTTCACGTTTCTGAATCACCAGGTACGAAAAACCCCTATAATGCCATCAGCTTGAACAGGGCGTTCTTATGCCAGACAATGGGCGGGTGTCCCAGGTCACGCTGCTCCACGACCCGGGCAATGATCACCCAGTTGCCGTCTGCCTCATGGCGCGTGACCATCCGGCATTGCATCCATGATGCTGCATTGGCCGGCACAAGCGGCATGCCCGGCTCCGTGGGAAGGGTTGTAATTGAAAATTTGCGAAACTTGTCTTCTTCCCCGCTAACGCTGCCGACCTCCCAGACCAGGTCCTCCTGGTACTCTGATGCAATGACAAGGGCAAACTGTCCGGAATTTTTTATGAGCTTTGCGGTAAGATGTTCCTTTGCAATACTCACCGCAACAAGCGGTTCCTTTTCTGAAACAAACATCGCCGTTGCGGTCATAATATCACGTTTTTTTCCATGGGCGGTACTGATAAAAACCACCGGGCACGGCAGCCAGTATGACACCAGGCTTGTGGTACTCATAATACATCCCCTCAATATGTTAATAGTCCGACTCCATCCGTTCCGCTGCTCCCTGCTGCAGCGTTGCGGCACGCATCATAGAATGTAGTGTTCAGCACGGTTCTGATCAAGTGATACCATATTCCAGACCCCGACACAACGTGAAGAATACCGTCTTGCTACAAAAATGCCCCTTGTATATTTCAGTTTCATGTAACATGGTTCTGCGCTATTGTTTTGTGTTAAAAATCCGTAACCCGTTCAAACCGGACATCCTATTCTATGAAATTGAAACACACGTTTGCCGCGCTTAGATATCCCAATTATCGGCTGTGGTTTCTCGGGCAGTTGATTTCACTGTTCGGCTCGTGGATGCAGATGACCGCACAGAGTTTCCTTGTTTTTGAACTGACCCGGTCCCCCGCTTTCCTTGGTTATACAAGCTTTGCTTTCGGGGTGCCGTCATGGCTGTTTATGCTGTACGGCGGTGTTGTGGCCGACCGTGTAAAGCGGCGCACCCTGCTCATGATTGCACAGAGCTGTATGATGCTTTTCGCTTTCATTATGGCATCGCTCACCTTTGCCGGAGTCGTTCAACCATGGCATATTATACTCATCGTGTTCTGCCTGGGCACTGCCAACGCTTTTGATGCACCGGCACGCCAGGCGTTTGTCTTTGAGCTGGTGGGCCGTGAGGATATAACCAATGCCGTTGCCCTGAACTCTACCCTGTTCAACCTGTCCGCTGTAATCGGGCCGGCGCTGGCCGGGGTGATCTATACTGTCCTGGGGCCTGCCTGGTGCTTCATGCTGAACGGCGTCTCTTTTGTTGCCGTACTTACGGCACTGATGCTCATGCGGCTGCCCCGTCAAACGGCACCGGTTCGGAAACAATCAGCATTGTCGTCCCTAAGGGAAGGAATTCGCTATGTTGTTGGAGATAACATAATTTTTCCGCTCATGTGCATAGTGTCGCTGACGTCGCTGTTCGGCCTTTCGCTGGTTACCTTGATGCCGGCATGGGCAGTAACGGTTCTAGGAGGGGATGCGACAACAAACGGGCTTTTGCAGTCGGCACGGGGCACCGGAGCGGTAGTGGGGGCACTGCTCATAGCCGTGCTGGGACATGCTGCGTTCAGAGGCAAAATGCTCACAGCGGGGTCCTTGGCCTTCCCCCTGTTCCTGTTCGTGTTTGCCCTGACGCGGTGGCTTCCCTTGTCGCTGGTTTTTATGGTGGGGGCCGGTGTGGCGCTGGTCCTTGTCATGAACCTTGCCAACGCATTGCTGCAAAGTCTTGTTGAAGATGGTATGCGGGGACGGGTGATGAGTATCTACACGCTCACCCACTTCGGTTTAATGCCCCTTGGCGGGCTCCTGGCCGGCGCGCTGGCGGAGATTACCAATGAGCCCCTGACGGTTGTCATTAATTCGGTAATCTGCCTTATTGCATCACTGCTTATGTGTATATATGTTCCCCGAATCAGAAAACTTAGATGACGCATGCAAAAACGAATACGCAGTGGCCTGAAAATTATCCGGGCAACCCGCAACCAGTAACCCGTAAGCAAACAGTAAACGGACATTATAGTAAAGGTTTGATTGATAAAAAAAAGTATTCTTTGCTCTATACCAAAAAAAGTTGCACTCTTTGAGGTCAAATGCTATACGGGAAACAAAGCACCCGCTGCGCCTATGCTTAGCATGCGAAATTTGATGGATCTATTTTTGGGCCTGTTATGCACTATACTGGGCCCCTGTCTCCTTGAAGGCTCAGGCAGAGCTTCTCCTTACCCGGGGTCTTCACGCAGATAAAGATATTTTGATACCCACGGTGAAAAATGAAATGTGAACGATGTGGTACCCCAATACCAAATGGGGATGAAATGGAATATCAGGGAAAGAACCTGTGTGAAGACTGTTATATGGATGTTTTGTCTCCTTCCCGGGCCTGTGATCCTTGGGCGGTGTATACAGCAACATCATTTTCAGATACACAGCAGTCGTTCACTGAAATGCAAGTAAGGATTTTACAGGTGCTCAGGGAAACAGGGGGTGTTGAACCGGATACGCTGTCAGAGATGCTCAATATGAAAATGAGCGATCTGGAAAGAGAATTTGCCACGCTGAGGCATATGGAGAAGGTGCGGGCGAAAATGCACAACGGCAGGAAGATTATATGCCTGTGGTGAAAAAGAGTGTCAAGAAGACCATAGCAGCTGATTTCATCTAACGGGATATAGTGCACTATATATACGTATAAAAGCTGCGGGTTCCCCCATCAATCCGCCGACATGAAATGTAATCCCATGCCCACAAAGAGGCCCGTTACCTTTGTCGTATTTTTCCCATAGAATCTGAACCATCTTATTGCTAACCGTCCTTTTCATCACCGAACCTCTCCCCATGCGACCCGTTGTCCCCGCCTAAGCTGACAGGGTCTAATCATTCAAGGAAATTTTGACATTAAGATTCTTACAGGCAAACATGGAAATTTGAAAAACTGCGGGCAGGCAATTATCGCATACTATCTGATGACGACCTTTTACAATTACGTGGTCACCCACCATCGCCGTTTGTCAAGGTAGTTGTCACCTGAAGGTTTTCATTTAAGCTGCTTTACTTATTTCTTTGTGCATGTCAGCAGGGTTCAAATAAACAGTATCAATATGATCCCAATTTCTGATACCCTTTGA
>Ga0272442_10001187_pt1 | contig 40169 bp, 37 predicted proteins | sample SSMForm2O_FD_200262 | JGI IMG/M metagenome (GOLD analysis project Ga0272442, IMG submission 200262) | Marine sediment archaeal communities from Little Sippewissett salt marsh, Falmouth, MA, United States - SSM-Form-2O | ecosystem: Environmental > Aquatic > Marine > Wetlands > Sediment ... | reverse complement strand
TTCGCGCGTTCACTGAGGGGACGGCCGGCTCGTTCATGCTGTTCGACCTCGCCAACGAAGGGATCGGGTATTCGGACTACACAGCAGCGATCCGCGACGTCGCACCGGTGATGGACGCCGCTGCGCAAGAGATCATGGATGGCACTATCGAGGTTGTTGAGTGGAACCCGATCCCGCCGGCCGTGGCCTGGAGATACGAACCCGACGTCGTCTTCGATGTCACGCTCAGCGAAGCCGGATGCTCGCTCTCACCCTCTGAGGCGAGCGTTGCTCCGGGCGAGATCATCGCACTGATGCTCGAGGCCACCAATGAATCAGGTGGATCCTTCGGGCTCGTCTTGCTCCCCGAGGAGGATCTCTCGCCGACCGAAGCCGGCGTGCATTCGGTCTACCTCCCGCTCGCAATCGTCGCACCGTCGATCCCGTTCAAGTCCCGGGTCGCACTGCCAGGTGAGCCCTTCGGATCTGCGGCCATCGCCTGTTGGCCGGGCGACGTGGATCCGTACGCGGAGGATCCGATGGCCATCACTGAACCGATCTCCATCACGTCTGAGTAGTCCTGCCGGCTGTCCTCAGGCGCGCCCCGGGGAAGATTCGAATCCCGCGAGCGAGGGCGTGGCGAGCGGTTGCTGCCTCCCGTCGAGACCGGAGCGACGTCGGGCTGGCCCGTCGGGAATAGCAATGCCAGCGAGACGTTTCGATGCGCGTCAGTGCTCCCGCGCGTTGTAGTCCTCCACAGCCTGCTCAAGGCCCGCTGCATTGGTGATCGGGGTCGGCAATGGGTAGCTCGTGGTGAGGAAGTGCTGCGCGTAGGGGAAGCAGCATGCTTCGAAGGGCTCATCGGCGAGAATCCCCTGTCCGAAGGTATTGGCCTCGACGTCGACTGCTCCCAGGGGGATCTGCATGGCCTGCTTCATCTCGCCGGGGTCGAAGATCAAGCCGAACGGAACCGACTCCTCTTCGAGGAGTCGACCGCCGTAGTCGACCGACAGATTGCCCTCGACCCAGAGCCGCTGATCCAGACGCTGGACCGAGGCGGCGTTGAGGTCTGCGATCATCGCGATGCGATTGGAACTCGTGGAACCTGCAACATCGACCACGAGATCGCCGTCGAACGTGGTCGTGACGACCGCGTGGCTCGTGCTCGACCCCGAGAACCCTTGGCCCGGGTCGTAGCTGATCGTGTCCGATTCATAGTCGCAGATCACCCACGACAACATGCCCGTCCTCGTGTTCTCAGCGATGAGGTAGAGCTCGACGCGTATGCCCCAGAACACTGAGGTGTGAACGCTGAACGCCGCGATGATGCCGGCGTATCTGGGCGAAGTCGACTCGAAAATCGCCGTCGGTGCGAGCTGGTAGTCCGAAGGGAGCTGCGCCTTCGCAGCGGCAGGGTCGGCGATCTCGTACGAGAGGAACGAGCAGTAGGGCTCCACAACGAACCCGATGAACGGATTGTCGCCGGCCCCCTTCCTCACGATCCACTTCTGCAGGGAGTTGGGAAGTCGCCCGAGCATCTCGGCGCGCTGGTAGAGCTTGCCGACATCTCTGGGGAGCACCAACTTCTCTGTGCTCTTGGTGAAAGCGATGCGTTCGGCCCTGTCCATTCCCACGACTCCTCTCCGCTCGGGACGCGGCCGCCCGCTCCACTGACTCTGCCCCGTCGCACACTAGCTCCGCAGCGCCGGTCGACCGCGATCGGAGGCTGCGCTGCCGCGAGCCGAACTGTCGCCACGGTAGAGGCAGTCGGCTGCCCACGTTTCGCCTCCGTCGGGGGACGCGATTGAGAACATGGCCGTTTCGGCTTTGCCGACATTGGGAGGATCGGGACTCCTTGCCCGTGTCGAGTTTCAGCTCAGACTCGACATCAGCAGCGCCGAGCAGCTAGCCAAGAAGGCTGAAGCTGCTCGGGTGACTGCTTGATGGCTCTTGCGGGTCCCCGGCCAGGGGATCGGGCCGGTACCGGAGCGGTAGGAGAGCGCCGAGGTCGGGCCTACTTGTCACCCTCCTTGCCCTGGGTGTTGGTGAATGTGAAGACCTTCGAGCCTCCGGCGCTCGAGATGACCTTGACGTCGAACGTGTCACCGGGCTTCGAGTCGGGGAACTTGACCTTGATCTCCCAGTGGCCCTTCTTGTTTGCCTCCGTGACGCCGGACCCATAGGCCGATTTCACCTTGATGGTCGCGCCGGGGTCAGTCGTTCCCCAGAAAACGTCGTAGGGCACTTCCTCACCGCAGGACCCGTACTTCTGCGCAGCTGTGAAGTCGATGTGCTTCGGCTCTTCTTCCTTCGGCTTCTCTTCCTTGGGCTTCTCTTCCTTCGGCTCTTCGGCCTTGGGCTTTTCGACCTTGGGCTCTTCCTTGATTGGGGCGTCGTAGTACACCGTCACGGCCTCGATCTCCGTCTTACCGCTGATGTGCACCGCCTCGAACGCGACCTTGTTCTTTCCAGGTGAGAGCACGAGCTCCATCGCCCACTCGCCACCGTTGGCCTCGGCCTTGTACTTGCCGCGGTGGACGGTCACTCCCTCGATCGCCTCGCCTGCGAACCGCACGACCTTGCTCTCCACGCGTGAGCCGTCCGCCGGATTCGTGATCGAGAAGAGATCCTTCGGGACAACCTCGACGGGTTTCTCGTCTTTGGGCTTGTCCCTGACGGGCTCCTCGTCTTTGGGTTCCTCTTTGACGGGCTCCTCGTCCTTCGGCTCATCCTTGGCGGGCTTCTCGTCCTTGGCTTGTTCCTTGACGGGCTGGGTTTCGGCGGGTTCGGCCTTTACCGAGTTGTCGACCACCGGCTCCTCGATGAGTGTTTCGATTTGGGCGGCATCGTCGCCTCCGCCACTGCCGGCGAACGAACCGACGCCCGCCATCGCAACACCACCGAACAGCACCACGACGAACGCCGCGACCGCCACGAGAATCGGTTTCCGCTTCATGAATCTGGTCCTCTCCACACGCTGGGTGTGATGCCCTCCGATCCCCTGCCCACCGGTTACACGCACGGACCAGCCTCCGGGTTTATCAAAATCGATCGAATTCAGACTCGCGGTGCCGATATCAGATAAACCTCCCAGCACACTCGAGCGAGTGACAGGTGAGTAATGACCGTTCGATCACGGAACCGCGGCACGAAGCCGGACGAGGCCACTGCGCCGTCGATGGCTGTCGTGCGCGCCCGCGAGCCGTTCGAACGGTTCTACGAACGAGAGTTCCGTTCCGTCGTCGGCTTGGCCTACGCCCTGTCGGGGAGTCGATCGGCTTCGGAGGATCTCGCACAGGAGGCCTTCATCGCAGCCCACCGGAACTGGGATCGGATCGGCGCCTACGACAAGCCCGAGGCGTGGGTCCGTCGCGTCGTGGCCAACCTGTCCGTTTCGCGATTTCGGCGCCGGATGTCCGAAACGAAGGCGTTGACCCGCCTGGCCGGTTTCAACCGGAATCAGGCGGTCTTGCCCGAGTTGCCGGGCGAAGCGGATGCCTTCTGGGGTTCCGTCAGGAAGCTGCCGAAGCGCCAGGCGCAGGCGATCGCACTCCACTACTTGGAGGACCTGTCGGTCGCAGACATCGCGGAGATTCTCGAATGCGCACCCAACACCGTGAAGGTGCATCTTCATAAGGGACGACAGCAGCTCGCCGAACGGCTGGGCGCTCACCTGGGAGGCGATCGATGACATCGCTCGACACACTTGCCCGCAGCGCAGCCGAAGCCGTCCACGAGTCGGTGGCGGATCTGACGGTGTCGGCGGCACCGGCCGGTGCCGCTGCAGCCGCCGCAGCCGGGTGGCGCATGGTCCGCTACGCAGCTGTGGGGGCAGTAGCGGGCGCTGCCGTGGTTGCGACCCTCATCGTCGTGGCGCCCGACAAGGAAATTGTCATGGACGAACCCATCGTGACGACAACCGTCGCCGCTCCGTCCACGACCACGGTGCCGGTGACCACTATGCCGCCCGTGACCACGACCATGCCACCCGTGGCAACCACTGTTCCAGCCCCCGTCGAGGAGCTGCCGGTGGTACCAGCAGTTGGTGCGCCGCCCAGCACGACAACGACCACGGCAGCGGACACAACGCCGCCAGTGCTCACGGTCAATTCACCATCAAACGGCGAGCACTTCGAGACCGATGTCGTCAGATTCGCCGGCATCACAGAACCGGGAGCGAAGGTCACGGCGAGCGGCAAGTTCGCAGCCAATGTCTCGGCCGACGGCGGCTGGGTGATCGATCTCGTGCTCGCACCAGGGGCGAACGGTGTTGTGTTCAGCGCAGCTGATGCCGCGGGAAACACGTCGCAGGCCCGGCTGACGGTGTATCTCGATGTACCGAAGGAGACAACGACGACGACCAAGGCCGAGAAGGGCTGGGAGTTCATCGCGTTCCAGAAGTATGGATTGTGCTCGGAGCCGATACCGTACGACGAGTTCTCAGGCACGGGGAAACCGGGATCAACCATCAACGTCACGTCGTCGTACGGCTCCGGGTCCACAACCGTGAGCGAGGACGGCACCTTCTGGCTTCGGGTGGAGTTCCCCGAGGCGCCGCATGGGAAGTACTTCACTGTGAAGGTGAAGGACGAGTTCGGGAACAAGAAGGTCTTCGAGTTCGTGAGCAACTACAGCCCGTGAGCCATCGGCGCTCTCGGGTGCGCCCGACTTGAGCGGCTTGCTTCTGCGGCTCGGACGGTCCTCGGTGAAGTCGTGTATCGGCGCCCGCGGCATGACCGAGCCTGGGCTCACCGCCGGTGCGGGCCGCCGTGTTCACAGTCACCCAGGTTGCGTGACTGCGAGGAGTCGCTATGACGCGGCTCTCGCCGAGGAGTGTGGGCGCTCCTAGGCTGACTTCCCGTGTTCATTGCAGTGAGAGACCTCTGGCGGTCGAAGCTCCGATTTGGCCTTTTAGCCGGAGCGGTTGGCCTGCTCATCTTTCTTCTTCTATTCCTCAACACGCTTTCTTCGACGCTTCTCGGGTCCTTCATCGGTGCGATCGAGAACAACTCTTCGGAAGTCCTTGTGTTCGAGGACACGGCGCGCCGCAACCTTCAGGCGAGCCGACTCGACCCGTCCGTGGTCGTCGATGTTGCGACGGTGCCCGGTGTGGCGGCAGCGGCACCGATTGGCGAGCTCACGCTCACCGTAGACCTCGCCGGAAGCCTCACCGACCTGTCGCTGTGGGGAGTTGACCTCGAAGGGCCGGGGCGTCCAGTGCCGATCGTTGAAGGACGAGACCCTGGCCCAGGTGAGGTGGTGGTCGACAAGTCGAGCGTCGATGAAGGTTTCGAGATCGGGGAAACCATCACACTCGTGCCGAGCGGCACGGAGCTCACGATCGTCGGCTACGTGGAGGATCTCCGCTATGCCGTGGTTCCGACCGCCTACGTCGGCTTCGACGAGTGGGTGGTCGTCTTCGAGACCGAGTTCCCCGGCACCCCCATGGTCCCGTTGTCCCTCGTCGGCGTTGAGCCAGAACCGGGCGAGAACCCTGCCGATCTCGGAGACCGGATTACGTCTGTCGTGGCCGGCGTCGAGGGTCTGGATCGTGCGGCGGCCGCTGCAGCGGCTCCGGGAGTGGCTTCGATCAGCCAGAGCTTCGCCCTGATCGTGGGAATCACGTTCGCGGTTGTGGTTCTGGTTGTCGGCTTCTTCTTCTTGATTCTGACCATTCAGAAGCTCCGCAGCTTCACCACGTTGCGCGCTATCGGAGCCGGTACCGGCTACTTGGCGTCCTCGCTCATTGTCCAGATTGTCGTCCTGGTCCTCCTTGGCTCGATGCTCGCGACCGCCGGGTTGTGGGTTGCGACCTTGGGGTCGAGTGCCTCTTTCCCGCTTACCGTCGACGCCACGCTGGTGGCTGTGGTGACCGTCGCTGTCCTGGTGTTCTCGATCCTTGCGGGACTGTTGTCGATCCGCCGCATTGCGAAGGTGGAACCGGCCGAAGCAGCGCGAGGCATCAACTGATGCGCATCGCCTTTGCCGAGATGCGGCGACGTCGCGGCCGGTGGCTCTCGATCGTGGGTGCTGTGGCGTTCATCGTGTTCCTGGTGTTGGTGCTCGCTGCGCTCGCCGATGGATTGTTCATCGGTACAACGGGCGCGCTGGCAACCGGCAATTCAGATGCGCTCGTCTACTCGACCGATGGACGCCGCTCCCTAGTGCGCAGCGAGCTTCCGGTATCGGATCTTCCCGAGATCGCGGCCGTCACCGGCGTAGCGGACGTGGGAGCTCTCGGTGTCCTGCTGACCACAGCTACGGCGGCGGCCGCGCCATTCGACGCTGCGGTGATCGGCCATATCCCGGGCCGCGCCGGCGAACCCACGAAGCTGGTTGATGGTCGACGTCCGGAAGTCGGAGAACCAGGTGTCGTTCTGGCGGATGCCTCGCTGGAGGATGAGGGTATCTCCCTGGGAGATACGTTGACGATCGTGGGAGCGTCACAATCGCTGAGTGTGGTGGGATTCGTTGAAGATTCCCGGTACCTGCTGGCGCATTCGCTATGGGTGCCCCTGGAGACGTGGGAGGCGCTGCGCATCGAGGTGCGGCCGGAGACGGCTCGTCTCGGGGCGTTCGTACAGGCCTTCCCGATTCTTGTTGAAGAAGGCGCCGACGTCGAGCGCGTGGCCGGCGAAATCGATCGGGTCATGGGAGCTACGGAGACGGTCACAACGGATGAGGCCGCCCTGTCGTTGCCCGGCGTGGAGCAGCAGGAATCAACATTCACGGCCATCATCGCTGCGAGCTTCGTGGTCGTCGGCCTCGTGATCGCGCTGTTCTTCGCGCTCATCACGCTCGAGAAGCGAGGGCAGTTCGCCATCTTGAAAGCAATTGGCTCGTCCAATGTGCTCCTGCTCCAAGGCGTGCTGTTTCAGGCGCTTTTTGCCACGGTTGCCGGGTATGCGGTTGGTTTCCTGTTGGCCCGGCTACTTGGGTTCATTCTTCCATCGACGGTACCGGTGGCGTTTCTGCCGGCAACCGCCGCGTCGCTCTTCCTCGCCACCGTCGCCATGGGCGGCGTCGGCGCGGCGTTCTCGTTCAGGCGCGTCATTCGGATCGATCCTGCGTCTGCTCTCGGAGGTGAGGCATGACAGCCATGTTTGTTGATGATGTAACCAAGGTGTACGGCGAAGGCCGCACTGCGGTCAGGGCATTGTGCAATGCCAGCATCTCTCTCCGGGACAACGAGTTTCTTGCGCTTGTCGGCCCATCAGGCTCCGGCAAGACAACGCTCCTTTCCGTGATCGGCGGACTTCTCGCTCCAACATCCGGCTCCGTGATCATCGGAGACACCACCCTCACCGATCTCTCGAAGAAGGAACAGACTCGCTTCCGAGCAAACCGGGTGGGGTTCGTATTCCAGGGCTTCAACCTCGTGCCGTTCTTGACGGCTCGGGAGAACATGACCGTGATGGCCTCGATTTCGGACAACTCCCGCAACGACATAGAGGAACGGGCGGACCAGCTACTGGAGGAGCTTGGGCTCGCCGATCGGAGCGACAATCTGCCTGAGCAACTCTCCGGGGGGGAGCGGCAGCGCGTCGCCATCGGGCGAGCATTGGTGACCGACCCGGATCTGATCCTTGTCGACGAGCCGACTGCTTCGTTGGACACCGAACTCGGAACGCAGGTCGTGAAGCTCCTTGCGTCCGAAATCAAGAGCCGAGGCAAGGCCGGGATCATGGTCACTCACGACCTTCGTATGGTCGAGTTCACGGATCGGACTGTGAAAATCCTCGACGGCGAACTCCTGACCGGGAGCGACCCAGCTGCCAGTGATTGAGGCGCTTCGGAGACCACCGGCGTCAGATCTCTCAGAGCGGTGCGCTGACACGCAACCGTCGAGGATGAATCCGCCTCCGACTGCCGACGGTCGCATCGTCTATGTGGCCAGCGTGGAGGGCGGATCCGTACCCACCGCGATCAAGAACAGACGCGAAATCCCTCTCGATGAGATCGTCAAGGGTGATCACAGACCTCCCGCCGGCACCCTCATCGGGATCTTCATGTCACCGTTCGACGTGCGTTACCAGCGCAGCCCGACGTACCAACGAGTTGGCAGATATGTGAGCCGAATCGCTGGCTCCGTGCTGCAACTCGTCGCCCTACCCGGCTGTGTCCGGCGACTCGGGAACTTGATCGCGGTGCGGATCGAGCGCCGGGTATGACGAGAGGAAGTCACGCCAGGTCCCGACGGACACCATCTGCCCGGACCGACGCAGCTCGATGTAGTCCTTGATCTCGGGGACCACGCGGATGCTGAACAGCAGATTGCCCGCCAGAGCGAAGATCGTCTCCGGCGCGCGGCGCCGCCAGGCGAACCACGGGATGGCGAGCCACATACCGAGGGTGTAGGACGCGAGCATCTCGCGAAACACGCCGATCCCGATCGCAACCCCGGCGGCGTTCGTGACGGGTACGCCGATTGGATCCATGGCGAGCATGCCGCCGTAGAACGGGGTCTGGCCCCTTCCGCCGTTGAACCCGTGGTAGAGGGGATAGTTGTGGCCTGCGATCGCGCCAACCGCCACTGCGGCGTGGAACGGTTCGTCGGGCCACCTTCGCATCGTCAAGAGCGTTGGCACGTAGGCCTTCCCGGTGTCGAGCACCCCGGTCACGATTCCCCACGCAGGGCTCGTCTTGACGGCGACGCTCGTGGCGCTCACACCCCGATAGTCGAGCTCAGCCCCTCCCGGCATGGCGAGGGTCGTGTCTTCCATGTCGAGCTCCGGCGCGACCATCTTGCCGACCACGCGCCCAAACGAGACGGATCCGAAGAGATAGCCGATCAGGCCGAAACCCAATAGCTTCAGAGCCTTCAAGCCTGGTCCTCGAGCGTGATCGTCCCGCGATAGCCGTCGACGGTGATCGTTGCACCGTCCGGGATTCGCATGGCGCCTTCCACCGACACGACGCACGGAAGGCCGTACTCTCGGGCAACGATCGAGCTGTGGGACAGCATGCCTCCCGATTCGGCGACGACGGCACCTGCCTGAGCGAACAGCGGTGTCCATCCGACGTCGCTGAACGGGATGACGAGCACGTCGCCCGCCGAGACCTTGTCGAGGTGGTCGATGCCGCCCACGATCCTGGCAGCACCGCGGTGGTGCCCTCGTGCTGTGGGCGTACCCGTCCACACGCCCCGGTCAGGCGCAACGCCGCGGCTCGGGACGAAGTCGTCGCCGTAGATGACATCTGGCATGTCGTACTCGACAGCGTCCTCCATCTCGGAACGCCGCTTCCGCACGACGTCGGATCGGTCTTGACCGTCATTCAGAGTTGCGTACACCTCATCGACGGTCAGGTACATGATGTCGTCTCCGTCGCTGAGCGCTCCGGCTTCTGCGAGGCGTTTCCCGAGCTCGAGGAAGTAGTCGCGGAACAGCCCATATCCAAAGGTGTACGTCGAGGACACAGCGTCGCGCCGGTATCCGAATGAGGCGGCGTTGCGTCCGAGCTGATGGACCAGCGGACGCCTCCACTGCGGGATCCGGGACTCGACGTCCTCCAACGTCACGCGATCCGTTCGGGCCGTTCGACCGTCACGGCGCAGGGCCATGCGCACCACCGTGTCGGGGGTGTCCTTCCACGTTGGGACGGAGAAGTCGTTGCCGGAATCGCTGAAGTGACCGAACCGGTTGAGGAATCGATCAACCTCGTTCCGTTGCGCCGGACTGAGGTCGACATATCGGACCTCTCCGGTCTCGGCGACAGGGCTGTCGACTTCGGCGAGTCGCTTGCCAAGGTCATCGAGATACGGATTCGGGTCAAACGCCGCACCACCATCGACGCCGACGACGACCTCGGAACCGTCGATGCCATGAGCACCCAGCTGCGATCGGAACATCGACGCGTAAGCATTGGCGAGGAGGGGGGTAATGACGTTCATTCGGGCGGCATCGACCCCGACGTGTCGTAGCAGCTCGATGTCCTCGATCAGCTGATCGGTGGGAAGTGTCTCGAGGTCCTTTTCGGCGAAATACCGGTAGAGCGAATCGAGGATCGGCAGCTCACGGTCAACGGTGCGACCGTACCCCGCGATCCGTCCTCCCAGGACGGCCATGCGTGGCAGCTTCCGAATCGTCCCCGGCCCTGGCTTGAACGACGGCTGTTGCGATCCCGACGGTAGGCCGAGCAGCAGCTCGAGCGATTCGCGAGGCATACCAAGGGCTTCGAAGACACCTCCGATCGCGGTCATGTTGAAGTACGCCCGATATCCGAACGGTTGCGCCAGCTCTTCGGGCTCGAGTCCGAGTTCCCCAACCGCAGCTTCCAGAAGATCAAGCCACGCCTTGTTGACCATCGGAACGTTGATCGACCATACGAGTGGCTTGATGAGGCCGGGGAGTACCTCCTTGGCGATCCGGCGTGAGTAGACGGTCACTTCGTCGAGACCGCCGATGCCCCGCACCTGGACCCACCAGACGTCCGTGCCGTCGTAGACCCACTCGGTGTCTACGGGAACGGACATCGCCTCAGCGATCTCCGTGACCTCTCTGACGATGCTCATGATCCGGCCGTCGTCGAGTATTGCCGGGTCTGGACGCTCAACGATGTCGCCCCAGCGGTAGACCCACCGCGCGGGTGTCACGCCCTCGGTCTGGAAGCGCTCACCGTTCCCCTCGACCGCCTCGATCACGGTCTCGTTCAAACCGGTTATCGGGTTCTTCGAGAACGCCACGCCTGAGACGACGGGCTCGACCATTTCTTGGATAATCACCGACATCGTCACCGTCCGGGCGTCGTGCTGGTGTTCGCGGTAGGCGGTCACGCCCTCGCTGTCCACAGATGCCAACACATCGGCGACGGCGGCACACACGGAATCGAGGCCCCGCACCCCGAGGACCGAGGTGAACTGACCGGCGTACGACGCTCGACCGCCGTCCTCGACGTTCGCCGACGACCGTATGGCGTATGAGCGTTCCGGCATGATCATCGAACGCAGCAGCCCTGCCGTTTCGACTCCATCCCGCGGCGGATCGACAAGGATCCAAGTCCTAGGGATGCGAAATCCATGGTCTGCGAGCCATCGCAGGCCGAACGACTTGCCGCCAAGACGCCCGTCGAGTGGCGCCGACGTCACCTCGACGAGCTTGTCCTCCATGAGTGAGGTAAGGCCGCTGCCACCCATCCGCTGTTCCCTCGTGAATTCCAGCACGATGCGCAGACTAGAAGCAGCCGTACAGGCAAGTAATCAGGTTTTTCGCCGGCAGCCGCCTCGGGCGGGAACCGATGCAGCGGCGCCCAGCGTCCAAACGGTACAATCTGCCAAGAAGGGTTCTGGTAATGAGACGACTCCTGATACTCGTGATCGGCCTTGCACTGGTTGTCGCTGCGTGCGGTGGATCCACCGAGGTTGAGGTCGCGACGCTCGAGAACGCGGCCTCGCAGCTTGAGGAGACCGTCTCCGACGCCTCCGACACGGTCGACGACGAACAGGCGCTGCTGGCATTCGCCGCATGCATGCGGGAGAACGGTGTGGAGGCCTTCCCGGATCCAAGACTGAGTGCCGACGGCTCCGTGAGTTTCGGAACCGGCGGCGGTTCTACGCCGTTCGGTGATGTCGACAACGACACAGCCGAGGCGGCAGTGAACACCTGCATCAGCGAGCTCGAGGGCGCGGCATTCGCTCCCGGTGGTTCGGACTTCGACATCACCGAAATGCAGGATGCAATGGTGGGATTCGCACAGTGCATGCGGGAGAACGGCATCAACTTCGACGACCCGGATCTCTCCGGTATGTTCTCGGGCGGTGAGCTCCAGAACCCCTTTGAGGCTCTCGACGTCGAGGATCCCGAGGTCGCAGCTGTCGTCGAGGAGTGCCAGGCCGTCTTCACCGGCGTCGGCCCCGGCTTCTGAGGCTGATCACGGGACCAGTCCGCCTGCGGTCCTGTACCAATACGAGCAGCCTCTCTGCCGAGACTGGTTCCGACCGGGGTTGACGATCGTCGGTCACGAGGCCGCCCACATCGAACCCTCTTGATCGGTGGTGACTGATCGGAGCGATGCTCTACAGCGGAAGGCGGGTGGTGAGGTCAGTGGCGGTGACGGTCCCGACGATGCGGCGACGGGAGTCGACGACCGGGATGGCACTTCCGGGATGGTCGCTGATCAACTCAGTCGCGTGGTCCAAGTCTTCATCGGGAGACAGGAAGACTGGGCTCTCCATGATGTCTTGAAGTTCGAGGTCTCGCCCGGCTTCGACGAGCCTCCCACGAGGAATTAGCCCGAGGAGTCTGCCGTTCTCGGCGACGATGAGGTGTTGACTGTCGGCCAGTTGCCGGGCGTCGGCGACCCGCATGTGCGGGCCGAATGCGTTGGGAGGTTGCATGACGTGGTAGACCCGCGTTGGCGAGTGTCTGACGAGGATCGTCCCGCCCGGGGATTTGGCTCGAATGCGGGCGCCGGGCCCGAAGAACTGACGCTGGAACCACGAACCGCCTGGAGCGCCGACTACGAGAAGCGATCCGGCCGGCAGTTCGCTCACCATCGCGGCCGGGCTGGGCGCCTGGATTGCCTCTGCACGGACGCCGTGCAGATGGGCCGTCAGGTCATGAAGGGTCGCGAGCGCCCGGGCGCGTTCGCTGGGATCGTGGTGGCCGTAGACGGCACGAACCGGCAACTCCAACTGCCGTCCGAGCACATGGGCGAGGGTGACAGCCAGGCGCGAATGAGGGCCCCCGCCCACGGCGGCGACGATTGAGCTGGTCTCGGTGGGTGAGAACCCGTGGGGAACCGCAACGTTGCAGAGGTCGAGGGAGGTGAGGTGTCGGGCGACAAGGAGCGATGCGCCGGCCTGAACGCACGATGCTGCGACGTCGGAGCCGGCCCGGATCGCCGCACCCCCGCTCAGTACGTCGGCGAGGACCTTGCATTGAGCTCCGCGGGTCCAGAGCACGCGGGGGACGACGTCGGGCGGACTTGCGCACGCGGCCGCTATCGGCGGCGACGGTTGGCGCTTCCGCCCATCAAGGCGGGAGGCATCCCTCGGTGACGGCGGCTCGGAGTAAGGACCATTTGCGCCCGAAGTAGCGACACTGTCCATAACGCGATACTAGTATCACGATATGAATGTCGTCAATCGCGTGTCGGGTATCCCGGTGTGGACGGTGGTTGACCCGATTGGGGACGACCTTCTCCGTTGGGGGCGCGCACGTATCGTGATGCCTCGAATCGAGGTACCGGCGTGAGATCAGTTCTATTCGGTCTGGTAGGGACAGGCGGCGCCTCTCCGCCCCTGACCGAACATGAGGTTCTGCTGCTCTTGGTGCAACTGGTGCTGCTCATCGGCACGGCCCGCATCATGGGAGGTTTGTTCCAGCGGTTTGGACAGCCGGCAGTGGTTGGGGAATTGCTCGCAGGAATCGTGCTGGGCCCAACCATCTTCGGCCGTGTCGCGCCCGACGCCTACGAATGGGTGTTCGGCGACGATGTTGTCCAAGCGGTGGTGTTCGGACTCGCCTGGATCGGTGTGATTCTGTTGCTCGTCGTGATCGGCTACGAGACCGATCTGGCGATCATCTCTCGATTTCGTAAAGCTGCCGGGTGGGTGTCAGCCGGCGGCTTCGTCATTCCCTTGGTGGTGATGGGAGGCCTCGCGCTGGCAGTTCCGGAGAGCTTCGTCGGGGAGGGGAACCGCCGGCAGCTGTTCGCCGGGTTCTTCGCGCTGGCACTGTCCGTCTCAGCCTTGCCCGTTGTAGGGCGAATCCTCCAGGACCTCGGGTTGCTGCGCCGCAACTTCGGGCAGATCACGCTGGCCGCGGGCATGGCGATGGATGCTGTTGGCTGGCTCTTCCTGGCGGCGCTCACGGGGATCGCTCTCGACGGATTCCGGATCGACCTGTTGGCCAGGTCGTTCGGCGGGCTGGTGGTGTTCCTGGCGATTGCCGTCACGGCGGGGCGGTGGCTGCTCGACCGTGTGATGCGGTATGTCCTCGACCGCGGATCCAGTGTCGCCGCCGGGTTGACCGTGAGCGTGTTGGCGGCGTTCATCGGCGGGATCGTGACCCAGGTGCTGCAACTCGAAGCGATCCTCGGGGCTTTCCTCGTCGGCATCCTGCTGGCATCAACTCGCCACCAGTTGCCGGAGGTGCGCAGGATCCTCGAGGTGGTGACGGCATCGCTGTTCGCCCCGATCTTCTTTGCGTTCAGCGGCCTCCGGGTGGATCTCGGCCTTCTGCGATCCGGGTCTGCGTTGACCTGGACGATCGTGCTCGTGGTGGCAGCGATCGGCTCGAAGATGATCGGATCGGTGGTTGGCGCCCGCCTCGCCGGAGTGCGGGGCAGGGAGGGCCTGGCCCTGGGTGCCGGATTGTCTGCATTGGGGGCGATGGGGATCGTCGTCGCGCTCGTGGCACTCAATGTGGGCGTCGTGAGCGCCACCGGCTATACGGTGCTGGTGGTTGCGGCGATCGCTACCTCGATGGCGGCGCCACAGCTGCTCCGCTGGGTCGTGCGCGGCTGGGAGGTTCCCGAGGAGGAAGCCGCTCGTCTCGAGCGGGAGGCCGTCAGGGCTACCTCAGAGATCCTTGGGAGTCGTCGGATTCTGCTTCCAACCCGCGGTGGTGACAACACCCGGTACGCAGCGCAGGTGCTCGCGGGTGCCTTCGACGATGCCGATGTCACGGTCCTGGCGATCGACACCCCCGCCCGCCGATCGCTGTTTGGAGGACGCGCGGAATCTCACGCCGACCCCAGCGAGGTCGACCTCGGTCTCGGCTCGATCCGGCATCGCATCGTCCGCATGGAATCACGTGATCCGGCAGCCGCGATCGCTCGGGAGGCGGCCCTTGGATACGACACGCTGCTCATTGGTGCTTCCGCCGGCGATCGGGGGGCTTCCGGGCTCTTCTCCACGACGGTCGATCGGATCCTTGCTCTGGTCGACCTCCCGACCGTCGTAGTGCGCCTTCCCGCTGGGCCGGTAGCCGGCGACCACCCGAGGCGGGTGCTCGTGCCCGTCGTCGCGAGCCAATCGTCGAGGGCGGCCGAAGAGGTCGCCTTCGCCGTCCTCCAGGGAACAGGGGGCAGCGCAGTCACGGTCCACATTGTGAGCCGCCCCCACAACCAGGGCATCATGTTCAACGACATGGCCGAGCGCGACGGGTTGGAAGTGGCTGAGGCCGTCACATCGAACGCGGTTGCCTTCGGTGAGCGAATGGGGGTCACGGTTGAGGGAACGGTCCGTATCGCATCGAACGCCGAAGCGGAGATTGTTGCTCTCGCGAACGGCGGCGAGTTCGACTTGTTGGTCGTGGGTGCTTCCAATCGTCCACTCACCAACCGTCCGTACCTGGGCCATCGCGTCCACTACATCCTGGAGCACACAGAGATCCCGGTTGCGATCGTGGCGCTGCCCAGCCAGGTCGGGGCTCCTCCGCAAGCCGAGAACGCCCACGTTGGTGACGACGGCAAGGACGTCGGCGGCGCCGCGTCGGCGACACCCGACACACCTATCATGCAAGCGCGGTCGGGTATCACAATACCGGAGTCGACCATTGACCACTGAACAGCGACGCACCTGGACGTTTCTCACCAACCACGCCAGGGTGCTCATCGTGATTGCCGAAACACCGAACATCCGGCTCCGCGATATTGCGGCTCGTATCGGAATCACGGAGCGTGCGGCCCAACGTATCGTTGGTGATCTCGAAGCCGACGGGTACCTGTCGCACGAGAAGGAAGGACGGCGCAACCACTACAGCGTTCATCCTGATGCGCACCTACGGCATCCCCTCGAGAATGAGATCGAGATAGGCCAACTCGTCGAGTTCATTTCCAGTCGTGGTTTGTCCACCAAGCGACCAAACCCGTCGTGACGTGTACCGGATGAGTCTCAGTCGGACGCTCGGAACCGCGCTAGCTGGCGTTGTGAAGCTGCCGCTCGAAGCAGATACAGCATCTGTCAGCTCCCGTGGCAAGGGAGCTGATCGTGAGGCTTAAGCGGGGACTCACGTTCATCATGTGCTCCTCGAATCTGCAGGCTGCCGAGGCAATCTCAGGCACACCAAGGAGACAGAACGCATCCCATCGGTAGCAGCGGGTGACCTCGATCGTCACCCGGGTCCCGGATCGTTCAGTCACCCGCCACTGATTGGCCGGGGGCGGGGTCAGCCAAAGCCAGTTGGGTCTCAGGGAACGCAGGAACAACCGCCGTCCCAGGTCAGTGCCCAACAGCAGCTTGAAGAGGCGGCGCTGAGGCGCTCCCGTCGCCAGGAAGGCGGCCTCAACGGTGTTAACCGCGTCCTGGCGCGGCCACCCACGTTCGGTCAACGTCTTGTACAACGCGGCCACAGGCAGCACCATCACCGCGAGGTAGACCTTGTTCGCCAACTGATCCGGCCACACGATCTGTTCGGCCATCTCGTCGTACATCGCCTGGGCATCGGCGGCGAGCCCAGGCGCGGTCATGCCGCGGGCGCTGGTACACGATTTCACCGAGGACCGTCCGACCCGCAGAAGCGAGCCGCTCACGAGCGACGTCGTCATGTTTCCCTCACCTGATGCCGGCTACCACACCTGCGATGAGCCGGCGACGTGTGTTACGCGGCCGTGGCCTCATTCTTTGCGTGGCGCATCTCGATCTGTCGCATGGTCCAGTCGGTGTTCTTGAGCATCCCCCGCTCGAGGAACGAGTCGAGGAACCGGCCGATGAGCGGGATCGTCAGGCGGGACTCCCCGCTCATGGTCACCCGGGTACCCTCGTTCTCCGGCTCGAAGGTCATCGTAGAGTTCGATTCAATCGCTCCGAGGTTCCGGGTCGACAAGCGCTTGGCGGGGACGTAGCCCGTGATGATCATGATCCCCTTCTGGGGCACCCCGGCGATCTTGAAGCTCCACTCGTACACGCTGCCCTCCATATCTGGGGCCTCGTACGCGGGTGCCATTGTCATGCCCGGTGGGTTGATGCTGGAGTCGAGGAGGCCGGAGAGGACCTCCTCGGGCTCCGCGTCCACGTGCAACGCTTTCGATATCTTCACCATGGTGGCCACCTCCTGTGAGGCCAAGAACCCTCCCCCGAAACCCCTATTCTCCAAGTGAACGCCGATTGCCGACCGGAACTAGGGTCGAAATGCCCTGGCCCCTATGTCATCAATGCGCGATGGCTAGCTCGCCAGGAAGTGGATCAGCGGCGGATTGATGAGGTCTCGGAACTCGTAGTGCGCCAGATGTCCGGCCCCTTCGAATTCGTGATACTCGATTCCGGGAAGCAGGTCACGGAGCCTGGTCATTGAATCCCCGGGAATGCTCGTGTCCGAGGTTCCCCAGGTGAGGAGTGTTGGGATGCCTTGATCTCTGACACTTTCGTAGCAGGCGGTCGCGTCATCGAGCGCGCCGCCCCTCCAACTGGCCAGCATTGCTCTGTGTTTCCCTCGGAAGCGGTATTGCTCGGCGGCTTCCTGCTCGAGAGCGGTCTTCTTGTCGGCGGACAGGACTTTTCCCGATAGGTCGGCGATCTTGCGGTCTGGCACCAGTTGCAGGACGACTTCTCCAACAAGAGGCGTCCTGAGAAGCACAGCGGCGACACCTCGCGAACCCTCGAAATCGTCGAAGAATGGCGAGAGCAGAGCGAGTCTGCCGACCGTTCCCGGATGCTCCGCCGCGAAACAGGCACCGATGCTTCCCCCTGAGACGTACCCACCACCAGAATCGGATATGGCATTCCCAGACCGTCCAGCAATTCGGCGAGCTGCGTGTTGTAGAGATGACGGTCGTACGTGCGCAGTTACGGCCGGTCCGAGGAGCCGTGCCCATAGAGATCGTATCTGAGCACCCGAAACCCGGCGTCGCATAGATCGCCAATCGTATTGTCCCAGGTCACGAGCTACGAATGACCGGTTTGTCGAGTGGCTGAAGTCCGAAAGGAAGTCGGACTGGGACGCGTTGACACGCGCGGATCGATTCCTGGTGATCAGAGCTGTTGAGATCCTCCGGCGCGGCGCTCTGGCAGACGACGCCGAGTTCCACGTTCGTTATCAGCTGACCAGGCACGGGACCCGATTCGCCGTGGCAATGAGCGTTGCACGCGCCGGTATCGCACCGGTGCTTCTTGGCACAGTCCTGTTCAGCTGGGATTGGTAGCTGCCTGTCGCAGCCGTTGATCCGATGGGCCGACTCCCTCAGTAGCGCGGCAGGTCCTGGGCGGACAGCGTTCCGTCAGGTGCCTGCGGCTAGCAGTCGGCGACGAGTTGCCCCGGAACGGGTGTGGCAGCGATGTCGCCTTGCGGATAGAAGTCGCCTGACCCTGTCACGGTGGAACCGTCAAGTACCAACTCAATCTCCGTGCCGTAGAGCGAACTGGCTTCCCACAACGTGTCGTACGACGTTGAGTCGTACAGGCTGATGTTCGCTGCGCCGCCGAAGCTGTCGGCGCCGAACTGGGTCACGTCGAGGTTCACCGGATCGTCGTAGGACACCACCGTGAAGAGGATCTCGCTGCCGGCTGATTCCTGCGTTTCGAGCCAGCACAGAGCGCCAAACTCGAAGACGTCACCATTGTCGAGGCTCACTGTCGCAGTGTGGGCACCGCTTGCCTGCGCGGCTGGGGCTTCCGGCTGCGTGTCGCTGGCATCAGCGATTGTGCTTGTGGCCGCAGCGTCAGTGCTCGTGGTCGCGGCGTTGGCCGCTGCGGTGGTTTCCGTTGCGGTTTCGTCGTTGCTCGCCGATTCGGAACCATCGCTGCTGCACGCGCTCGCTGCGAGCATCATCGTGAGCAGCAGGGCGACTAGTCGTTTCATGTTTGTGCCTTCCTCGTAAGCCAGGTCCACGAAGGCTACGCGCGCGATTGCGCCGAGGGGACTCGATCTTCGGACCCGAGCGATAGTCGGGTCTGCTGGGACGATCTGTCGGCTGGAACAGGATCTCGCCGGCGACGATGACCGCTGAAACCGCAGTCGATTGAGGCAGCTCGGAGAAGACCCCTAGGCCGATTGCTCGCCGCTTGACTTCGGTCATGGGCCCATCATGGTGAAGCTGACCGTCAGCGGTGAGCCGTCGGGCCCGGTGCTCACACCATCGATCCGGGAATCGGGGAATCGGGAGACGTAGAACTCGGCGGCCTCGAGGCCGCCGCCGTCGAACCAGAGACAGGGGGTGATCGTGTTCATGCCGTCCAACCTACCAACGAGTTGGTGGATGTGTGACTGTCCGAATTGCGTTCGGTAGGGTGCCGTCGTGGCCGATATCGTGGTCCCCCCGATCCGTTTCGCGAACGCCCGTGGCGCTCGTCTGGCGTTCCAAGCGTTCGGCGACGGCCCACACGATGTGGTGGCAATCCCGCCAATGGCTCAGAACATCGAACTCTCGTGGGAACGCCCCGAGATCACCGTCATGTTCGACCGGTTCTCCCGGTTCTCCCGCTATGTGCACTTCGACAAGCGCGGCACCGGCTGCTCGGATCGGGCAACAACCTCGGTGAACGCCATCGACGATCGGGTGGATGACCTGCGGGCCGTCATGGACGCAGCAGAGGTGGAGCGCGCTCACTTCTTCGTGTCATCCGAAGGTGGGCCCATGGCCATCCTCTTCGCCGCGACCTATCCGGACCGCGTCCTCAGCCTCACCCTCAACGGAACCGGAGCATGCCTTGCCCCGCCCAACCTGACCGCCGAAACGCGAGAGGCCGCTGTGGAACGGAGCCTTGAATTCGCCGCTCGCTGGGGCACCCTCCGCTCGCCGGTTGTTGGCTTCTTCGCACCCTCCCTGGCTGATCATGAGGACTTCCAGGTGTGGCATCGACGCTACGAGCGCCACTCGGCGTCGCCCGAGTCGCTGGCCGAGCTGCTCGAGTTGAGCCTCGACGTCGATGTGAGTGCGGTGCTCGAGGGTCTCGCCGTTCCGACCCTGGTCATCCATCGGACCAATGACCGGGTGGTACCGGTAGAGCTCGGTCGGGAGCTGGCGGACCGGATCACCGGGGCAACCTTGTTCGAGCAGGACGGCGACGACCACTTCGCCTACGCCGGCGACATGCACGGCTGGATGGACGAGTTCGAGCGGTTCATCGCCGGCTCGGTCGCCCCCCGCCCTCGAGCGGTGTCTGGGAGTGTCCGAATCGTCACACTCGGCCGGTTCGCCGTTGAGATCGGTGGGGAGGCTGTTCCCACATCCGAGTGGGGGTCTCGGCTGGCCCGCCAGTTGTGCAAGAGGCTCGTTGCGGCACGCGGCTGGCCGGTGACCCGGGACGAATTGTGTGATCTGTTGTGGCCAGACGAGTGGGATACTCGAAAGCTCGGTGCTCGGCTATCGGTTCGGCTCTCCGGAGTGCGCAAGGTACTGCACGGCGGAGTGGTGGCCGACCGTCAAACCGTCCGCCTCAACCTCCATGAGGTGTCGACCGACCTCGAGGAATTCTTCGGTGCGGACACCGACGAGGCCATCATTGAGGCATACACCGGCGAGTTCCTCCCGGAGGATGTGTACGACGACTGGACGGCGGGGATTCGCGACGAGGCACGGGCACGGTTCGCGATGGCAGCCCGGAGTCTGGGCGAGATTTCGCTGGAATCGAATCCTGCACGATCGATCAACCTCGCCCGAAGGCTGCTGTCCGCAGATGAATACGACACCGAATCCCACACGCTGCTTGTTCGAGCGCTCTTCGCCGCCGGCGAACGGCGCGAGGCCGAGCGCGCCCACTCGGCATGGAAGGCATCCTTCGACGAACTGGGCCTTGGAGTCCCGGCGTTCTCAGAGGTCGTGTCCGACGCCTGAGCCGACCTGAAGGTTTCCGAAAGGGTCAACTGGCATGGTTGGCTCATGGCAAGCACAGCTGCACTCACCGACGCCCCGTACCTGCTTGAGCAGGACGAGGGCCTGATGTATCACTTCCTCAACCACCTGGCCACGGTCAAGGTGCAGGGCGGGGCCGGCAACGCGTTGAGCGTGGTCGAGTTCGTCGGCCCGAAGGGATTCGGCCCGCCCCTCCACAGTCACCGGGACGAGGACGAACTGTTCTTGGTCCTCGAGGGTCACATGCTCTTTCGCTCGGGGGACACCGAGGTCGAGGGCCACGAAGGTGCCCACGCCTTTCTCCCACACGGAAGGCCGCACCAGTTCCAGATCCTGTCGGACACCGCTCGGTTCACGTGCGTAACAGCGTCGCTCGAGCGATCTCCCCAATTGGACGCGATGGTGACGGCGCTCGGCGAGGTCACCGATCGCCCGGAACTACCGGCTCCCGGTCCCATCGACGCGGCGCGCGTCGCAGAAGTGAACGACAGGTTTGGAATCGACATCCTCGGGCCGCCGCCGGCTCCGCTCGACTGAGGGTTCCGTGACGAGGTCCATACGCAAGGCCCGGGGAGCATCCACGCCCTCCGGCACAAACAACAGGAATACCTTGGAGGTGTCCATATGAGAAGGCTCTCCGCACTACTGGTTGCAGTCACCGTGCTCGCAGCTGCGTGCAGCAGCAGCGACACGAGCGAGCAGATCGAAGGGGTCTGGGAAGAGGCGACAAACGCTGTTGTCCTGGGGCTTGATGAAGGCGGGCAATACGAAGTGGCCCAAGACCCAGACCTGGCGGAACCGTTCGAGTGGGGGGACTACACATTCGACGGTGAAACACTGACGATGAATGCCGCCCCGGACTCCGACTACTGCGGAAACTCATCTATCACGTGGACGGTGGAGTTCTCCGACGACGGCGAGCAAGCCGACGTGACCTTTGTGGAGGACTCGTGCACAGGGGCACCTCGCGCACAAGACATGATCTGGATTCGCCAGTCCTCTTGAACGTACGAGATGTGACCCAACGGAAGTCGCCCCTCGGCCTATAGCGCGAGAAGGTTGCCTGACATAGGCTGGGTGTCGGACATAACTCTGTTGAGAAGTCCAGGGGATGCTGATGCAGCCTGAGGTTGCCGACCAACGGTTTCGAGAGATGTACCAAGCAACCGAACGCGACGTCCTGGCGTATTTCCTTCGCCGAACCGATGCGACCTCCGCTCGAGACGGTGCCGCTGAGACGTACCTCGTGGCGTGGAGGCGAATTGATGACGTGCCGGCAGGGGATGAGTCTCTGCCCTGGCTCTACGGTGTGGCGCGTCGAGTGCTTGCCAACCAGCGCCGGAGCCATAAGCGCCACGCCGCGTTGGATCGGAAGCTGAGCGGCATCGGCGTACCCGAGGATCCATCGCCAGAGGTAATTGTGCTGCGACGGTCTGAGGATCAGGAGATCCTCGATGCCGTGGAACATCTGCGCCCAGAGGACCAAGAGATTCTCCGGCTGGCGGTATGGGAAGAGCTCCCGCACCGCCAGATCGCCGAGATGATCGGGACATCAGCCCATGCCATCACGCAGCGGATCTATCGCATCACGAGGCAACTCGCGGGTGAGATCGAACGGTCGAGCCCGGGCGCCGTCCGACGGGCTGGGCCGCCGGCATCCGAGGGAGGTGGCGGATCGTGAAGAACCACGAAGACATCATCGATCGCATGGCGGCTGCGAACCCGGTGCCCGACCTCGGCATGATCACCGACGGGCAGCTGGCTGAGCTCATGCTTCAGGTCGAACAAGACCGAACGGCATCCACACGAACTGGAGAGCGTTCGCTCGAGGCCCATGAGCCTCCAGCATCCCGCAGAACCGGCCGAGGTCCGAGATCGCGTTGGTTCAAGCCGGTTGTCGCTTTCGCATCGGCGTTGGTAGCCGTGTTGGCGGTCCTCGGCATCGTCGGCCTGCTGCGGCCCGATCCGGCGGCCGTGGTCAATGAGCCGGCGCCGAGCCTGACGACCGTTCCTTCTGCCACTTCGACCATTGCACCTGAGACTGCAACGGTACCGGTTGCGCCACCGGGTGCCTCCATCGCGTCGAGCGACCGAGCCAACCGGGTCAGATCACTGGCCGTTGCCGGCGACGGGAGCTTGTGGGCAGCGAGCGCCGAGGAGGTCGTCCGATGGGACTTGGATACGCTGACACCAACGGTCTATACCACCGACCACGGACTGCCATCCGGGGGCGCAGCGTTCGTCGAAGCCGGTCTCGACGGGAGCGTCTGGGCCGGCGGGGAAGATTGGATAGCTCGATTCGACAGTGCGATCACCACCTTCTCAGCTCCCGTTGACCACCCGCTCTATCAGGTGGCGGTCGGCCCCGATGGAACCGTGTGGGCCGCGTTCGAAACGGGCAGACTCGGGCGCTTCGACGGGTCCGAATGGCAGATGCTCGATGCCCCGGCGTTCGCCGAATCGCAGGGCCCCTGGGCATCCGAGCTTGCCGTAGCTCCCGACGGGACCTTGTGGGTCGGGCTGTCCGACGAGTCCATGGGCGACCCTGAATCGTCCAACGTGAGCAGAGGCGTAGCGAGTTTCGACGGATCCGCGTGGACGATCTACACCGCTGCCGACGGGTTCCCGTCGCGAGTGGGCAACCTGATTGCCGTTGCGCCGGACGGGACCGTCTGGGCGGGAGCAGCCGGATCGGTCGGGTCCGATGGCTCTTCGGTCTCGGGCGGGGGAGCGGCCAGCTTCGACGGAACAGTGTGGACCGGCTACACCGTGGCCGACGGGCTTCCTTCGAACGATGTGGACGTGATGGTCGGTGCCGACGGATCGGTATGGGCCACCAACGTGTGGGGCGACGGCGTCGCCCGCTTTGACGGCACGGCCTGGATCCTGCACCCGGACGTGAACGGCTTCGGGGTTGTGGATGCCGACGGCACGTTCTGGGTGCCCTCCGAGGAAGCCGGCGGCGGGATCGTCGGCCATGACGGTGCGCAGACGACTCGGCTCGTGGTGCCGGTCGACGAATCGACTGCGGTGAGATCGACGACAACCATCGTCCCCGCAGCGGGGGAGTGGAACCCGATCCTCGCCGACACACGAGCCCAACCTGCGGCATTGGCTGCCACTTGCCCCACGGGAGCCGATCCCAACGGTGCTGGATCGGCGAACCAGGAACGGCCAGCGGCCGGATGGGCCGGTCTGCTTGCCGGCGCATTCGACAGCCGCACCGGCCGCATCGTCTACCTCGACGAGGCTCGCGAGACATGGACCTTCGACGTGTGCACGAACACGTGGCGGCACATGCGTCCTACGGGGGAGGTGCCCGGCGATCTCAGTGGGGGCCTGGTCTACGACGTCGACTCCGACGTGACCGTCGCCTTCGGCTTCAACGGGGTCTCTGTCTACGACGCCAGTGCCAATACTTGGGCCTACCAGAACCACAATCCCCTCGGGGCCGGACTGGGACAGTTTGCCCCGATGGGTGCTGTGTACGATCCCGTTTCAGGTCTGATCGTCACAACCGAACTGACCGACGGCTACTTGGATGCCTGGGCCTACGACGCAGAGACCAACACTTGGACGCTGATCGGGCGCCTCTGGGACGGAGGCGAGGACTACGTCTGGTTCGAGCTCCTCGGCTATTCACGCGAAGCCGACCGTCTCATCTTCGCCTCGGTCAACAACTTCACCGCCTTGGTCGACCCCCGCACGGGTACGAAGACCATCATCGACACTCCAACTCCCGCCATTTCTTTCGGGTGGCCGAAAGCGCAGTACGGCCAGGCTGCCGACTCGACCTTTGTCGCAGAGGGTGTCTGGGTGGGTGGCGGGATGTTCGATACGCAATTCCCCGGCCAAATCTGCGGCTTCGACATTGACACTTCAACGTGGACGTTGTGTTTCCCAATGCCCGGCGGCTCGGAGTACGACGCGTTCGCCGCGATGGTCGGTGACCCGATCAACGACCGACTCGTCCTCGTGCACGGTGTCTACGGGAACTTCTGGGCGCTTTCGGATGACGGCGTGTGGGCGATCGCTCTCGACACCGGCGAAACCATCGAACTCCTGACCCCAACTCAGAGGCAAGAACGGACCGGTCCGTCGTAGGGGCGGCGGGATAGGGATTATACCTGATTTCCGGCTCCTCCGATCAGCCGGAGCAAGCGGCCAACTCCCGATCACTCTTGAGATGTGCGGGACGCTCAGAAGCCGAAATCTCCGCCAACGGGAAGCCATCCGGTTGCGGATCCGGTCCACGTGAACTGGGAGTCGGCGTTGCCCTGCGTCAGGGTGTGACGGAAGTAGAACACCCGGTTCGATGGGCGGAACAGCCCGGGCGTATCCCTTCCGTCGATCACGCCCCAATCTCCGGCGACGAACCGGTCACCCGGATCCCCGAAGAAGAACTGCCCATCCGCGACTCCCGTCGACAAGGTGTTTCGGTAGTAGAAGAAGCCGGATGACTCGCGATGCAGACCGATCTCATCGACACCATCACCGTCCCAGTCACCAACGACCGGCTTGTCTCCGGCATCACCAAACAAGAACGAGTACTCCGCCGCGCCAAGACCGCCACCATTCTGACCCAGCTGGTTGATGATGTAGAACCGGGCTTCGGACGGGCGATAGATCGACAGGGTGTCGCACCCGTCGCCGTTGAAATCCCCAGCCAACGGCACATCAGATGGATTCCCGAAGAAGAACGTCAGATCCGCTGCTCCCTGTGTGTTGCTGTCACGCAAGTACGCGAATCCGTCCGACTGCCGGTACAGCCCCGGTGTATCGAAGCCGTTGCAGTCCCAATCACCGACGAATGGAACATCTCCGGGATTCCCGTAGTAGAACGACGATCCCATCGAGAAGACCTCCAAATACCACAACCCGGTGGAAGGATCGACCAGGCCGACGCTGTCGATCGCGCCGATCGTGATCGTGGCCCTGGCAATGTTCGAGATCCCTGAGCGCGCATCCTTCGCCCGATATGTGAACGAATCGCTGGCCGTTGCCGAGCCGTCGTGTACGTACGTGAACGTGCCGTCGGCGGAAAGACTGAAACTCGACGCGTGGCCCGGGTATGCCTCCAAGGTGGCAATGAGGGTCTCGCCGTCCGGGTCGGTGTCGTTTGCCAGTACCGTCGACCCGGCGAGTGTCGATCCGGGACGGACTCCAAACGGACCGTCATCGAGCGCTGATGGAAGGCGATTGACCGATTCCCACTCACCCCACCACTCACCCCCGGGATCTGCGGTGAGCTTCTGAAGATCCGACCCGTCAGGATCGATCATCCAAAGGTCGGCGAAGCCGCCGGAGAAACCCGTGAACGATATGTGCTGACCGTCGGGCGACCACGCGGGAGCGAGCTTCGACGTCGGCGTTGGAATCGGCGCAGATACGTCCGTCAGAGCGTGCTGGTTCGAGCCGTCGGCGTTCATCACATACAGCTCTTCGTAGAACCCGCTCGGCCTCGACATGAAGGCGATCTGGGTGCCGTCCGGGGACCATGTGGGGTCGCGGTCCCACCAGGTTGTGTTGTTCGTGAGGTTCGTGACGTTGGATCCGTCGGAATTCATCACATAGACGTCGGGAGCTCCGGCCCGATTCGAAGTGAACGCGATCTTCGAGCCATCCGGCGACCACGCCGGATACGAGTCCTGACTCCCCGGTGTCGACGGCGTCAAGTTCGCCTTCCCCGAGCCGTCGGCGTTCATGACCCAGATGTCCCAGGCAAGGCTCGCCGTGTGGTCAGACGTGTAGGCGATCCTCGAACCGTCGGGTGACCAGGTCGGCTCGGTGTTGTCGAAGGCGTCGGGTGTGATGTTGTGCTTGGCGCCTCCGTCGGCGTTCATGACCCAGATGGCACTCGGTCCCCAGATGTCCGACGAGTACGCGATGCGGCTCCCGTCCGGTGACCACGCTGACTCGCGTTCGTACGCGGCGTTCCATGTCAATCGATGCCAGGCGCCGCCCGTGAAGTCCCGGGTGTACAGCTCACCTTGGGCGGTATCCCGATCCGACCAGAACACGATCTTGCCGACCGCTCCCGGTACCACCGCATCCGCGGAATGAGGCGCGGTGGTCGATCCGGCGAAGACTACGACGAGCAGAACGGCCAAGACAAGCAGCCTGCGCATGGCATCCCCTCTCAGCATTGGGTTCCGGCACCACAATCATCCACGGGTTGACCGTCTGCGGTTAGGGGAGAGATTCCCTTTTGCGGCTGGGGCTCAGCACATCCGGACTCTCGATCCGGTTCTTCGTACACAGCGGTTCGTACGTTTCGCGGAGGATCGGCACAACCGAGGAACTCACCGGTGCCGATGTCTTGTTGATCCATCGGCCGCTCAAAGGAACCGCCTTGCGTTTCCGCTGATTAGGGCAGGGTGCCGCGGTTCGGCGTATGGTTCGATTGTGGACGTTGCTTACCCGGGTTTTGGCACCATCATGCTCGATGGAAACCGTTTCGACCACGACGTTGTGGTGGAGGCGGGTCGTGTTCGACCTCGGAAGAAGGGACCATCCAAGCCCTACCGGAACCGGTATGGCCACACGCCGTTGTCTCCCGATGAGAGCATCCCCTGGTCGCCACCGCGACTGGTAGTGGGAACCGGAGCGTCCGGCCGGCTTCCGATCATGCCTGAGATGTTGGAAGAGGCGAAGCTTCGAGGGATCGAGTTGATCGCCCTGCCTACTTCAGAGGCCTGCGAGTTGCTTGGTTCCGTGGACAGGGACAAGGTGTACGCGATCCTGCACGTGACCTGCTAGTCGGATCCGTTCGGTCCGCCGATCCGTAACGACGAGCCCGACATTCAGATAGGTTGAGTGGTGGCCGACAACGTACTTGGCGTGTGTCGAGAGGCCCAGACGTGAAGTATCTGGCGTATACAAAACGAATCGCTGAAGAGACCCCGCCCACGCGCAATCGGGTGGTGGACTTCGTGCGTGTTGTTTCGATCCTGGTGGTTGTGTTTGGGCATTGGTTTGCAGCTTCGATCTGGCTCCTTCCCGACGGAGAGATTCGGCTGATGAACTCGCTGGAGTGGATCCCGTACGCCGGATGGGTGACCTGGGTTGTTCAAGTGATGCCGATCTTCTTCCTCGTGGGCGGGTACGCGAACGGGCGTGCTCTCCATGCGAGGGAACGCGCGGGTGTCGACTACAGCGAATGGGTCACACAACGGGTGCGGCGATTGTTCACCCCAGTCATCCCGCTGCTCATCGTGTGGACCCTCTTGATCGTTCTCCTCGGTCCGTTCCTTCCTAACGATGTTGTTCGAGCGGGTGCGATGTCGGCGACGGTGCCGCTCTGGTTCATCGCCGTGTACGTTTCGATCGCTGCCTTGGCGCCGCTCACGTATCGCTGGTGGAAGTCGGCGGGGTTGACTTCCGTGGTCGTGTTGCTCGGCATCGCTGTCATCGTTGACGTGCTGCGCTTCGCTGTTGACGTACCGGGCATCGGCTGGACCAACTTCCTCTTCGTCTGGGCAGGTGTACACCAGCTCGGATACTGGTGGGCGTCACGAGAGGCCATGGACCGCCCCATCTCACCATCGGCCGGCGGTGCCATCGCCGCCGTGTCCCTGGTGGTCTTGATCGCGATCACCTGGATCGGCTGGTATCCGGTTGCCATGGTCGGGATCCCCGGCTCCGAACTCACCAACATGACACCCCCAACGTTCGCCATTGCCCTTCTCGGAATCGTTCAAGCCGGCGTGATCTGGCTCATGAACGACCCGATCGCACGTCTGGTCCAGGGAAAGAGGGTGTGGCATTGGGTGGTGGCCGTGTCGGGTGTCATGATGACGATCTACCTGTGGCATCTGACCGCAATGACCCTCGTCGCCTCGGTTTTCCTGTTCGCCTTCGATGGGGCGGCATTCCGAATCGAACCGGGTACAACGAAGTGGTGGCTCACCCGGCCGGTCTGGATTCTCGCCTTGATCATCGTCACCGTCGCGTTGGTTGCGATATTCGCCCCCTTCGAGTGGAGGGTGCGTCAGACGCCTTCGCCGACGCGAACTCGGTACGTGGCTGTGGGCGTCCTCCTGGTTGCCGGCGCCGCGGCCGCCGTCTCATACTTCGGTCTCGCCGCGGCAGACGCAACGGTGAACTGGATCATCCCGATCGCCGCGTTCGCCGGCGCCGCAATCATGGGCGCCTATCCGGCCCGCCGCCGTCGGCGCAACCGGTCCGAGACGCGCTCAACATCCTGACCAGCGGCCGGGCATCGGCCTCGAACACAAACGCGGCCTCCCAGGGCGCCCGTCGCCCTTGGCGTTATTGGCCACGAAAACGACACTTGACCAAACGCTACGCGACATCTGCGCGTCGGCCGAGACCATCGGTGTGTCGGAAGGCCAAAGCATTGACCTACGGCGGGTCGTTCGGGGTGAGTGTCGACAGGGCCTTGCCGCCAACACGATCGGCGAGCTTCCCGAGAAGCGCCTTCAGTTGGGCGAGTTCGTCGTCGGAGAGGTGTGATCCAACGTGCTCATCGATACCGCGGAGGTGGACGCGTCCGGCTTCCTTGAAGACCTCCTGACCTCGGGGAGTGAGCGAGACGAAGGTACCTCGTCGGTCGGAGCCACAGGCACGACGTTCGACGAAGCCGCTGCGTTCCAGGCGATCGACGAGTCGGGTGGTTGCGCTGCGGCTGAGTCCGATCTGGTCGGCGAGATCGCTCGGCCTCATGGCTTCGTCTTTCGACTGAGCGAGGATCAGGAGGATCGCGTACCACTCGAGGGAAATGGCTGACTCGGCCTGCATCTCGCGCGCGAGGACGGCGTTGATGCGAGTGAAGGCCGTCATAACGGTCCGCCAAGCGTCGGACGCAGGGGTGGTCTTGATCTTCACGGCAGCCATATCCAGACCCTAGAGAGAATAGTTGCACAACGCAATCACATAGTATATAGTTGCGCCATGCAATCATTGCGCGACACAATCAAGGAGGACGTAATGTCAACGACAATCCAGGATCTCACCCGAACCGTCGATGGGACGCTCATTCCCGGCGTCGGAACGTGGATCATCGATGGTTCCCATACCTCCGCCGAGTTCGTGGCCCGCCACCTGATGGTCACCAAGGTCAGGGGCGGCTTCGGGTCGGTGGGCGGAACGATCGAAGTGGCGGAGGATCCGTCGGGATCCAGTGTCGAAGTCGTGATCGATACCGCGTCCATCTCGACCGGCGATGCTGACCGCGATGGCCACGTCAAGTCCGCCGACTTCTTCGATGTTGAGAGCTACCCGGAGATGAAGTTCGTATCAACAGCAGTCCGACCGAACGGATCGTCCTGGACCCTCGATGGCGATCTCACGATTAAGGATGTCACGAAGCCCGTAACCCTCGTTTTCGACTTCGTCGGCCTTGCCCCCGATCCGTGGGGTAACTCCAAGGCCGCCTTCTCGGCGACCGCCGCCATCAATCGAGAGGACTGGGACCTGAATTGGAACGTTGCCCTCGAGACGGGTGGGGTTCTGGTTTCGAAGAAGGTGGACATCGAGATCGAGATGCAGGCGGTTCCCGCCAACGGCTGACGACGAACGGCGCAACAGGGGTTCGGAGTGTCCGGCCCCCTGGCCGCCCTCAGTGTTTCTCGGCGAGGAGTCGGTCGACGTAGATCGACTTCATCTGACGGCTGGCGAGCGTCTGCTTGACCGGGGGCGCCTTCAAGATGACACCGAGGATTGCTGCCATTGCCCGGTGGCTGGCGAGGGCGTGGTTGTCGAAGATCAGGTTCTGCAGCTTGCCGCGCTCGATGGCCATCATCACGGCTCGGCGGGTCGAGTCGATTGGGGTGATCACCCGCTCGGGGCGGGCGACGAGGCGGATGCCGTCCCGTTCGCAGCTGCGCACGCAGACGCCGCAGCCGAGGCAGAGGCGCTCGTCGAGCTTCGCTTGTTTCCTCTTCGGGCGACGCGGGTCGTTGGCCGACGTCAAGCTCATTGCCTCGACCGGGCAGACGTTGACACACTTCGCGCAACCGTTGCACTTCTCGGCGTCGACTTCCGGGAGGTAGTTGGACGTGTGGATCGGATTCAAGACACCGAATCGGCGCGCCGCGATCATTGCCTCACAGCAGCAACCGCAACAGTTGCAGATGAAGTTCGGGCCTCGCTGGATGTTCTCACCGAACTGGATCAGGTTTCCCTCTTGGGCTTCGGCAAGGAGGTCGAGCCCCTCCTCGACGTCGACCTCGCGAGCGAAGCCGTGCTTGATCAACGACGCAGCCGTGTTGTTGAAGGTCATGCAAATCTGGCGCGGTGCGTCGCAACCGCGACCGTTGTGGTCCATCTTGTGCCGGCAGTAGCAGATGCCGACGCCGCGGTGTGAAGCGCTGCGGACGACCTCGCTCGCTCGCTCGTGGTCCAGGACTTGGATTCCGTTGTCGAGCGGCAGGACCGTCTCTTGCACGAACACTCTGCCGAGCTGCGTCTGGCCCTCGGCGAACAGCGCCTTGATGAAGTCCTCCTCCACGTTGAGGTACTGGTAGAACAGCTCGGAGAGGACCTTCTGATCGAGGTCGCCGCGCACGCGCATGAGCGAGAACTCGAAGAATCCGGCCATCGGCGGCGGCAGTGCAAAGGTTCGCGTGCCGTTGGCGGATTCCATGTCGAGGAGGATGGCGCGCCCCGCCAGCTCCTCGAGGATCGCCGTGGCCGCGGCCGGCGTCGTCTTCCACACGCGGGCCGCTCGTTTGGCTGTGAACGGCCGAACCGGGAGGAGCGCAACGAGTCCGGCTTCTCGCTCACTGAACAGCATCTTGAGGATGGCGTAGAGGACGTCGGAGGGTGGCGCGCCCTGTGGGAAGCGGTTCAGGCGATCGACGAGCTGCTCGTATCCCGCTCTCACCGTTTGATGAGCCATACGTGGCCTTCCCTCGCGCCGAGGGTCACAGTTTCACCGATTCTCGGCCAACGGTCCACTCCCGATGCGGCAGCGCCTGACCGGTCCGTCACTCCGCGATCGGGGGTCGCCGTCTACGCCACCGCTACTCGCCCTTGGTGAGATCCCGGTAGGCGTGGAGATGCTGCACTGCGAGCGCGGTGTCGCCGAGATCCTCATACAAGGTCGAGAGGTTGTAGAGCGCATCAGCGAAGCGAGGCGCGAGCTCGATTGCCCGTTCATAGGCAGCTACTGCGTCGTCGGTGTTCCCCAGATCCTGAGAGGCAACGCCGATGTTGTAGTGGGTAACGGCGTCTTCGCCGTCGATCATTCCCGCGGCACGGTATTCGTCGAGCGCTTCTCGAACCGCCCCCGCAGCGTGGAGCAGTCTGCCCAGGTTCAAGTGAGCGTCTGCGAACGTGTCATCGAGCTCGATCGCCCGCCGGTAGGCCTCCTCGGCGGCGCGTGCGTCTGATGATTCGACCTCATCGGCGTATGCGTACCACTCGCTCGCCGTGCGTTCGTGCGCCGCAGGAGGTGACGCGTCGGCAAATGAGGTGACGCGGTTGGTCGTTGCTTCAACATCGAAGTCGAGAACGAGCTGCCGTGTCACCGGATCCCAGGTTGTTTTGTCGACGCTCACGACGACCGACGTACCACTCGCATCGAGCGATGCAGCGGTCAGCGATGCGCTGTCCGGAAGCTGATCGAGCAGGGATGTGACCGCGGCTCTGACCTTGTGGAGCGCCACCCCGGACCGGATCAGCTCGGCAACCGACCGTAGGACTACGAGATCCTGGAACGAGAACAGAAACTTGCCTCGTGCGCCGATCGTGGGTGTGATCGCTCCGTCGGCGACGAGCGCCCGAATCTGGCGTGGGGACAAGTCGAGCATGTCAGATACCTGCCGGACCGAAAACTGGCCGTCCTGATCACTCGTGCCGTGAGACGCCATCACCCGCAGCGTTCGTCGTCAGTGCTCATTTCTTGGCAGCTGTGCGCTTCTTCGCCGGTGTCGCCGATGAAGCCTTCTTTGCGGGCTTGCGCTTGGAGGTCGTCGCCGATGAGGCCTTTGCCGATGTGGCCTTCTTGGTCGGCGCACGCTTCCGCGGGGCCGCCCGGCCGGTCTTCTTCGGGGCCGTATCGGCTTCGTCTCCAAGGCTGGCCTTGAGGGCAGCCATCAAATCAATGACCTGCGCCTTCGGCTCGTCCTTGGCGGCGAACGTCAGCTCTTGACCCGCAACCTTCTGCTCGATCGCAGCAAGAACCTGGTCCTTCACGCTGTCGCTGTAGCCCTCGGGACTGAACGTGTCGCTGGCGATCTGGTCCACGAGCTGGACGGCGAGCGCGAGTTCGGCCTCGTCGACCTCTGCATCACCCGAATCCACATCATCGAATTCGCGGATCTCGTCGGAGTACCGCAGCTGCTGCATGACGATGCCGTCCTCGAATGGACGGAGAAGCACCAGGTAATCCTTGCCGCGTGCCGCGTAGCGGGCGAGGGCGGCTCTTCCCGTTGCCTTCATGGCTTCGGACAGCAGGGCGTACGGCTTGGCTCCACCCTTGTCCGGTCCGAGGTAGTACGCCTTCTCGAAGTAGAGAGGATCAACCTGGTCGAGGGGAACGAACTCTTTGATGTCGATCGACTGGGTCGAAGGAACCTCGATTGCCTTCAGCTCTTCAGGTTTGAAGGTGACGTACTGGTCCTTCGCGAACTCGTACCCCTTGACGAGTTCGTCACGGGATACGGTGACCTCGTCCGTCGGGCAGTACAACTGCTGGCGGATGCGGGTTCCGCACGCCTCGTGTATCGAGTTGAACTGAATTCGCGCGCCCGTTTCGCTGGTCGAAAACAGCTTCACGGGGATTGCGACGAGCCCAAAGCTGATCGTTCCTGTTGCGATTGCACGTGCCATAGGGGTTCTTGTATAGCACAGAGTGCGAAAAGTGGCCCTATGAATTTGTGTGTCGGCTGCGTCGCGACGTGACCGGCCGTCATGAGATCCTCGGTCGGTAAGCGGTCCGAGCGCCCGTCTAGCATCGCGTTGCATGACGACGTCGCCTCCTTCAGAAAGCGACCGCCTCGGACCGTATCGAGCCAAGAGATCAGCCACCGCAACGCCCGAGCCGTTCGGTGGGACGGAGCGAGACCGGTCGGGGATCTTCGTCGTCCAGAAGCATGCAGCGAGCAGGCTGCACTACGACCTGAGGATTGAACACGACGGCGTCTTGATGTCGTGGGCCGTCCCGGCCGGGGTGTCCATGGATCCCTCCGTGAAGCGATTCGCGGCGCACACGGAGGACCACCCCCTCGAATACGCGGACTTCGAAGGTGTCATCCCCGCCGACGAATACGGCGGCGGTGAGATGATCGTGTGGGACAGGGGCGCCCTGACGTGGGATGAGGATCCGGACGACGGCATGGCGAAAGGGAAACTCCTCTTCTCGCTCGCCGGCTACAAGCTCCACGGACAGTGGACGCTCGTACGGATGAAGAAGAGCCCGACCGAGTGGCTGCTCATCAAGAAGGCGGACGGCTGGCACCGTGAGGGGGAGAGCGAGTTCAACGAACAGTCGATCCTCACCGGTCTCACCGTAGAGGACCTCAGGGAAGGCGGCGACAGAGGGCAGCAGTTCAGGAACGACCTGGTCGAGGCCGGAGCTACCGAGGGAGAAGTCGGCGACTCGAATCTGGAGGTGATGCTCGCACAGACCGCCGACGCGCCGTTCAGCGACGCCGACTGGCTGTTCGAGGTCAAGTACGACGGCTATCGACTCGTCGCCACCAAGCGTGGCCGCACGGTGGTTCTGCGGTACCGCAGCGGGCACGACGCCACGGCCCTCTTCCCCGAGATTGCCTCTGCAATTCGACGCCTTCCCTTCGATCAACTCGTCGTCGATGGAGAGGTCGTGGCTCTCGACGACGATGGGACGCCGAGTTTCCAATTGCTGCAGCAACGCGGGCGACTTTCCAATCGCCGCGACATCACCCGAGCCGCTGCCCGACTCCCCGCGACTTTCTTCGGCTTTGACCTCGTCGGATTCGAGGGTCTCGACACCAGGCCTGTCGCGCTCGCCGACCGAAAACAGGTACTCGGCGAGGTACTGCCTCGGCTCGGACCCGTTCGATTCGCCGACCACTTCGTTGGTGTCGGTGAGTCGCTCTTCGAACAGGCAGTGGCGCTGGGTCTCGAAGGGGTGATGGCGAAACGATCCACCTCGAAGTACGTCGGGGGGCGTTCCCATCAATGGCTCAAGATCCGCCAAGAACAGAGCGGGGTGTTTGCCATCGTCGGCTACACCAAAGGCCAACGTGGCTCATCGGGCATCGGTGCGCTCCATCTTGGGGGCCTTCACAACGGCGCATTGACCTACGCCGGACGCGTTGGCTCCGGATTCAGCGAAGCGGCGCTCGACCGGCTTGGCGGACGACTGGATGAAGAGGCAGCCTCTGAGCCGAGCGTCCTCGGTGCGCTGAGTGAGGGTTCAGACACGGTGTGGGTGCGTCCGACGCTTCAGTGCACGGTGCGCTTCAAGGAAGTGACCAACGCGGGCGCACTTCGTCATCCCGTGTTCGAAGAATTCGAACGCCTCAATCTCGACGACGTCACGGAACTCGACCTTCACCAGCACACGGCGCCGCGGCCGGAAGTTCTCGATGCCCGTTCTTCGGACCCGACCAACACAACCAAGGTGTTTTGGCCGGGGGAGGGGTACACAAAGGGCGACCTCATCGACTACTACACCGCAGTCGCCGACCACATCCTGCCCTATCTGGCGGATCGTCCGTTGGTCCTGGACCGGTACCCGGACGGCATCGACGGCAAGTCCTTCTTCCAGAAGAATGCCCCGGATTTCGTTCCCGACTGGATCCGCACCCAGCAGGTGTCGACGGGGGACAACAGCAACACCTACTTCATCGTTGACGACGTCGAGGCGCTGCGCTACCTGGCGAACATGGCGACGATCCCGATCCATGTATGGGCCAGCACGCTGGCGAACATCGGCTCTCCCGATTGGTGCGTTCTGGATCTCGACCCGAAGGAGGCGCCGTTCTCATCGGTCGTGGTCGTTGCGAAAGCAATCAAGGAAACGTGCGATGCGATGGGTCTTCCGAGTTATCCCAAGACGAGCGGCAAGAGCGGCCTCCACATCCTCGTACCGATGGGTCGAGGTCTTGGCTACGACCAGCAGAGGCTTCTCGGCGAACTCATCGCTCGTGTGGTCGAGTCGAAGGTCGGTGATATCGCGACAACGGTGAGGAATCCACGAGCCCGAGACGGCAAGGTGTATCTCGACTATCTCCAGAACGGACGCGGCAAGCTGATTGTCTCTCCGTACAGCGTGCGGCCGGTCCCGGGCGCAACGGTATCCGCTCCCTTGAGATGGAAAGAGGTATCCAAGAATCTGGATGTCGCACGATTCACGATCAAGTCCATGCCCCGCCGGCTCGCCTCGATGAAGGACGACCCGCTGCTCGGGGTGTTGACCGACACGCCCGACATCAAGGCCGGATTGGAGAAGCTCGCGCCGAGATACTCCGGCTAGCCAGCAGCGTTGAACGCTACGCTCGCTCTATGACCGATCGCGCGGTGTCGCTTCCCGATCTCATGGCAGGTCTGCCCGGACCGTGGCAGCCGGCCGACGCGGTCCAGGTCAATGACGCCGTGCTCCGAGTTGCCAGACTCGACGGCGAGTTCCCCTGGCATCACCACGAAGAGGACGAGCTCTTCCTGTGCTGGGATGGCGGCTTCCGCATCGAGATGAACGGCTCGGAACCGATCACGCTCCGGCCAGGTGATGTCTTCGTCGTCCCTGCGGGTGTTGAGCACCGTCCTGTTGCCGACGCCCCTGCGCACGCGGTGCTGCTCGAACGCCCCGAGACCCTCCAGTACGGAAACTGACCGACAATGGCCGCCGACGAGGTATTCGTGGAAGCCGGCGGTCGGGAGATCCGCATCTCGAGCGCCCACAAGGTCATGTTCCCTGAGCAGGGTTGGACCAAACTCGACGTCGTTGAGCACTACCTCATGTGCGCGACCGGCGCGCTGCGAGGCGTCTTCGATCGGCCGTCGCTGCTCAAGCGTTGGAACCGCGGCGTCTCAGAGCCACCACTGTTCGTGAAGCGTCCGAAGAACGCACCCAACCTGGTCGACGTTCGTTTCCCCTCAGCTCGCCCGGGCCGCATGTTCGCGCCCCAGGACGAAGGTGACGTCATCTGGATGGCGCAGATGAACTGCATCGATCTCAACCCCTGGAACGCCCGAGCCGTTGATCTCGAACATCCCGACGAGCTGCGGATCGATCTCGATCCGACCGACGGCTACGACTTCGAGGCAGCTCGCGACGTCGCCGGCACCGTGAAGGCGGTTCTCGACGAACTGGGGCTGACCGGCTGGCCGAAGACCTCGGGCAACCGGGGGATTCACATCTACGTCCGACTCGAGTGTCTGTGGGACTACTTCCAGGTGAGACGCGCCGGCCTCGCCATCGCCCGCGAGGTCGAGCGGCGCCACGATCTGGCAACCACGGCATGGTGGAAAGAGGAGCGTGATGGCGTCTTTCTGGACTTCAACCAGAACGCCTGGGACAAAACCATCGCCAGTGCCTACTCGATCCGTCACACGGGCTGGGTCTCGACACCGTTCCGGTGGGACGAACTCGCCACCATCGACCACCGGGCGATGGACATGATGAGCTTCAAGGAACGCTGGGCCGGCGTCGGCGATCTCACCGACGGCATCGACGAGGCCGCCTGCTCACTCGACGCAGCCTTGGCCCTCGTTGCCGCCGACGAGGAACGGGGCATCGGCGACGCTCCCTGGCCGCCGCATTACCCCAAGATGCCCGGCGAACCACCTCGTGTGCAGCCCTCGAAGAAACGCGCCGAGAACTGGGAAGAAGACCCGGAAACCTAGGAAACGACCTCGCCGAATCCGACACCTTCTGGGCGCTCGAGCTGGTCCAGGGTGCATTCGTCGGCCGGTTTGTCGGGCCGCCACCGCTCGAAGCGGGTGGCATGCCGAAAGCGACCGCCCTCGAGTTGGTCGTAGCTGATCTGGACGACGACTCCTGGGGCGACCGGGATCCAGTCGGCTTCTTTGCCGGTCGACCACCGGCTCTGCGCGCCGGGGACTCTGACCGTGTCGTCGCCGCCGAAACTCTCCTCGGAGCGGATGTGCTCGAACTGCGCCAGGAGCTCGACTCGGTCGTGATTGGAGAAGCCGGAGCAATGGCCCATGAAGTGGAAGTTGCTCTCATCGTCGAACAGGCCGAGCAAGATCGAGCCGATCTTGTCGCCATCCTTGTGGACCCGGTATCCGCCGACTACGCAATCACAATCGCGCCGGTGTTTCCACTTGATCCAGACCCGCTTGTCCTCGACGTAGGCTTCGTTGTCGAGCTTGCAGATGACTCCGTCACAGCCGGCGCCTTCGTACTCCGAGAACCACCGCTCCGCTTCGGCGAAGTCACTCGTCACCGGGGTGAGGTGCCACGGGAACGCGAGGTCGCCGAGAAGGCGCTCGAGTCGTTCCCGACGTTCGGACCAAGGCGCGTCGCGCAGGTCCTCTCCGCCGACAGCGAGCAGGTCGAAGGCCACGAGCTCGGCGGGAATCTCGCCAGACAGCAGCTCAATCCGAGAGGCAGCGGGATGGATCCGGCTCTGGAGTTGGTCGAACTGCGTGACGTCGTCGACAACGACGACGACTTCGCCGTCGACCACCGTCCCTGTCGGAAGCTGCTCGAGAGCGGGGAGCAGTTCCGGGAAGTACCTCAGGAGTGGCTTGCCGTTGCGGCTCTCCAGCTTTGGCTCGGTGCCGCCCCAGGCCACGGCCCGGAAGCCATCCCACTTCGGTTCATACACCCAGCCTTCGCCCTGCGGCGGGGTCGCGCGCACCCGGGCCTTCATGGGCTTGATCGGTGAGGCAAACGGCCAATCGGTCATGCGGCGAGCTTACGCGCCCGGACGCGCCAACAGCGCGGTCGGTGCGTTCATCGTTTCAGGTGCGGCTGGAGCGGGTCGATAGACATCGCTAGACGCACCCTGGGGTCGACGACGAGGTGGGGATGTGTCCACCCCAGCGGTGCGTCCGTAGCGCAGGGATCTTGAATCTACGCGGATGACTTCGACGCGAACACGCTTGTCGCCGCTGCTATCGCTCACGGTCGAGGTGCTTCTCGTAGGTCACCGATGATCGGAGCCGGTCTTCCGGGATGTCGTAGTAGCGGCGGAGCACCGCTTCAGAGTCTGGGGACGGTTGGTAGCCGGCCTTTTCGAAAGCGGCACGCGCCTTGTAGTTGCCGGAGTAGGTGCCGACGATGATCGCGTCGACGTCGGCCACGTCTCCTTCGAGATGGTTGAGAAGCATCGCTGCGATTCCTTGCCGTTGACGGTTCGGCAGCACATAGGCGTGACGCAGGAGGGCAGCGTCGCCGGCGTACTCGAGGCCCATCACGCCCACCAGATCACGGCCGTCAAATGCTCCGTACCACGTCATCCGCCGGGCCTCCCCTGCCCAACTTCCGAGCGTCATCTCTGGTTCGTGGACTTCTGAAGGCGACAGGAACTCTGCATACCACTCGGCTGCGCTGTTGATCAGCGTCACCGCGGCGCGCCCGTCGCTCGCCCCGAGAGAGCGCACGATCACTTGTGCACCGTCCACGGCCACCTCCTCTTGATGCCGAGATCCGCTGCTACCACAGACTGCACCAGGAGCATCGCCGAAGCAATACATGCCGGAGTGCCAGGCGCTGGGTGGGTCAGGTGCCCCTCCGAACGGTTTCACAGCCGATGTCGACCTGGACGATCTCCTTCATCTCAGAAGGAATCCAGGGCACATCTGACACGACGATGCGCTCCACCGTCGCGTCATACGTCGCTTGGAAGACAAGGCACAACGAGTAGATGTCCTCTTCGGCGGCTCGCACGGCCGCACCCTCGGCCGTGGCCCACCACTGCTCGGGTCCGGTTACCGTTTCGAACGAGGCGACACGCTCGGCTACAGCCGACTCTGCCGCAACGAGGTTGGTGAATAGTTCCATGCCGGTCCGATGCAGCTCGGCGACTTCCCCGGACGGCTTGAGGTCTCGGAAGCCTTCAAGGCCCGTCTCGTATGCGTCGATCCGCTGATCCCAGTAACTTCTCACATCGTCCACGGTCGCTGTCTCCGTGTTCCAGGCGGCGTCCAGTGCAGCGATGCGGCCTTCCATCACCGCGGCAAGGGCCGTGCCTTGTTCGTTGTACTCCGCAAGGCCGAGGCTTCCGTCGGCGCAGGAGGCAACGAGGAGGCCGAGAATGAGCGCTGCCATGACGTGTCTCACGGCCTGAGCGTACCCGCGCTCGACGCCGTCAGTCAGTTCGGGACGACAGGTTCGACGGTGTGTTGGCCTGCGATCTGGCTGCGAGGAGGCCGCTGTCGGTTGTGTCGAGGCGTGCAGTGCACCCCAAAGCCGGATCTTGTGGCAGAATCGTTGGACCAGAGAAGGGAGGTGGTCCAACTTGAGTGAATGTTTGTACAGGACCCTGGAGGTGGCCGAGCGCTAACGGCCGCACCGTACGAAAGGAGTGGCTGTTCCT
>Ga0272442_10001186_pt1 | contig 40194 bp, 29 predicted proteins | sample SSMForm2O_FD_200262 | JGI IMG/M metagenome (GOLD analysis project Ga0272442, IMG submission 200262) | Marine sediment archaeal communities from Little Sippewissett salt marsh, Falmouth, MA, United States - SSM-Form-2O | ecosystem: Environmental > Aquatic > Marine > Wetlands > Sediment ... | reverse complement strand
CGCCTACTTCCTTCAGCATTAAAAACAAAAATTACTAACCGTTAAGCACGCGGAGGAACATAAAAGTCTTGACCATCATACATATCAGCATCACCTTCGCCCCCTTTTACAACTAGCGGTTTTCCTCTTTTTTTCTTTTTACGAATAATGTAAATTACAACAAGTAAAATTATCACCAAAATAAAACTCAAAATACACGGCAGCAATAACCCTAATACAAACAATGGTGATGCAGAAAGATGACAAGCAACCACTTCCACTAATTCGTCTTCTTCACCCGTGAACACCACCTCAAAATAGCTACGGCCATCAGAGGTCTTACCTTCAACAATGCTTTTTTCTATACTTTCAATGGAATCAATTGAAACCCCATTTGGGAATATAATCTGATACACCACAGACTGATTTTGCGCTGTATGAAATGTGAAAGATAAATTTTCAATTGCAAACGAAGGAGGAATGAAAGAGAGCATAAAAGGAACCGGGTGTGTACTTTGCGCGTACGACGAAATAATTACCGGTGATGCACCATCCATAGTAAAAACATCTTTATCCCAAACTAAAGAATCCTCAAAAACACTTCTATCAAGATATCCATTTATTTCTAATCCTTCTAACAAATCTAAATAATTTATTTCAAATAACTGTTTTTTGTTAGTTAAAAAAACGTCAACGTCTTCCTCATCAAACACTGCTTCTTCAATACATAATCTTATTGCATCTGCGTCAATATAATCAATTAAAATTTTATCATTAATGCTGAATTCGTTTGGAAGATCAATTACGTGGATATCAATGTTTTCTCTCAGATTTACTGTAGCTGAAAGCTCTGTGTTTCTAGAGAGCACACTCATAACATTTAAATCAAGTTTATCAAAATCTACAATGATCTGCTTTGCTACTTCTTCTTCATTGTACGGTGTAACACTATTTGACATAAAAGAACCTGAAACTCGATTGTTTTGATCCCAAGAATACACAGTGTCACCTGCAAGTAGAATATTTTCAGGTAAATACAATACACAAGTGTAAGGAAGACCAATTTCGTCTAATTCATCACCAAAATTTACATCCCTCATAGATATGTTTACAGTGGCACCAATGTTTGCCAAACCAAATAACGCCCTTGACGGCATATCACATATTAACAAATCAACATCTTCATCTAAAAACTCAGCAGTTACTGGCGGATCACTATCCATCTTTGAAAGACTATACGGATCGGTACAGTTTACTGTAGATGCTAAATCCCATGAAAAAATGGTATCAAGAGTCTGGTTAAAAGAAGACGTTTCAACTGCCGATACCGTCACAGATTCAATATTTTTAATGGTGGTATTATACACATCCTCCCACGACAGTAAACCATTTTTTACCAATAATCGAATACCATCTGCTACTACAAAATCAATATTTGAAATAAAATCAGGTACAATATTATACTTTCTAATGTCAATGCGTTCAGCAATAACGCTTGTTTTAAAAGAAGTTGAAGAAACATTTTTTGTGTCTAATTCAAACAATAAAAAAATACTTTCATTATCAAAATGAGATGTTGTAGGACTGGCCATTTGTAACGAAAGATCGGCAGCAATAGTTGGTGAACCCCCATTCCAATTATGTACTTCCCAAGTGATTTTTTTTCCATTGACAAACCCATTAGTGCTAGGGCGATTAAGATACTCTGGTAATATAACAGCATACGTATTATTCCAGCCAACTTCTGCTACAAAATCAAATGAATACGCTATTACAGCATCCATGTCCAGTAAACCATTGATAAAATCACTAGCATTAATTTTTTCGTCAAGACCAAAATAAGAAGCACTTAAATTTACCGAGTATTTATCTACAAACACAGAATTTTCATATTTGGGTTTTGTATATACAGATGTTACAGCAACCTCAGGAAAAACACTCTCAATTTGTTTTTTCACTAATTCTCTTAAACGTAATTTAATTGCACCCATAGTTTCCAGATCACTTTGTGCAATTGTCGAAATTTCAGCACTCGTATACATTGTATCAAAAACAGACACCTCAAATACATCCATTTCAACGTCTATATCAAAATATGTGCCTGACAGAATAGTTATCGAAAACTCGCCATCAACAACACAATTTTCTCCATCAGCTTTAACTGGTGAAAAAACGCACAGTAAAGAAAAAATAAAAAGCAAAGAAATTACCATAGACAAACTTTTTGTATAACGCATATCACCCACATCCGCAGTTAGTGACAAAGCAATAAAGTGTTATAAATACTTTCTTACGAAACCACTAAAAACCGCTGTACAATCTACTAACGATTTTATATGTATATTGTTGGGGGAACCGCATCAAAATCAACAGCAGAAGATCTTGCAAAAAACCTAAAAATGCCACTGGCAAATACCACAGCCCACCGATTTCCAGATAACGAGTTCTATTTTAGAATTTTAGATGACATAAAAGGTGAAGATGTCGTTATCATTCAAACAACATATCCTGATAACAATATTATTGAATTGTTGTTAATGCAAGAAGCAATTAAAGACGCACAAGCACAATCAATCACCGTTATCATGCCGTATTTTGGGTATAGCCGACAAGATCAACGCTTTCAAAAGGGAGAGCCAATAAGTGCAAAAGTATTAGCTGAGCATATCAGTATGAAAGCTGACAAAATCTTTTCAATAGACCCACATAAAGAATACATAATGGATTTTTTTACAGTACCTTCAGCAAGCTGCACCGCTCTTTTTGAAATAGCAACATATCTTCAAAAAACAAAAAAAATTGATTTAGTGCTCGCTCCAGACAAAGGAGCTATGGCACGTGCAAAACAAGCATCAGAAATAATTCAATGCGAATACGATTATTTAGAAAAAACAAGAATAGATGGAAAAACAGTGAACATTAAACCCAAAAACTTAGATGCAAAGGCAAAGAACGCAGTAATTATCGACGACATCATTTCAACTGGCGGGACAATGGCAAAAGCGATTGCACAATTGAAGAACCAAGGGGCAAATAAGATTTACGCAGCTTGTACCCACGGCGTATTTGCAGGAGAAGCAAAACAAAAACTACAATCTTCTGGATGTGATGAAATACTGTGTACAGATACAATCCACAATGAATTTAGTAAAATAAAAACCGCTCCGGCACTAGCTGAGGCATTATCTAAAAAAGAAATATTTTAACTACATTTTAATCTTATCTTTATGAAGACAACTTATTTATAAGACTATAGATTTACGGTTGTAATTTATTCTAAGGTGAAAAACAATGCGTAAGCGAGCACAATTTAAAGGCACTGTTCAAGAACCAGCGCACATAGCAGAGAAAAAAACCGTGGAAAAAAAACATATTAAATTGAAAAAAAACCACTGGACAGCGATAGCCCTTGTAGGTATATTTTTAATGGTTTTACTCCTTAATACCTATTTTAACGTTAGCTCAGGGGATACATTGAATGATGAAGGATCAACCGTTTCAGAAAAATTCTTTTTATCAGGTCCTGACCCATATTATAACATGAGACTTGTTGAAAAAACCTTAGAAACAGGACAATATCCATATTACACAGAAGATGATCCTCTGCTTAATTATCCAAAAGGTAGAAGCGGTGGTCGTCCACCCTTATTGAATATGGCAGCAATTGGTTTTAGTAAACTTCTTGTCCCCTTTATGGATGATACCGATGCAATTGGCTACGCTATGCAGTTTGTACCTGCGTTATTTGGAGCGTTAATAATATTCCCAGTGTATCTCATAGGAAAACAACTTTTTGGAAGAAAAGAAGGACTCGTTGCAGCATTACTATTAGCAATTATTCCTATCCATATAGCTTCTGGCCATGGATCCGCTTACTCCCTTTTTGACCATGATTCATTAAACCTGTTGATATTCTTTTTGACGTACTTATTTCTCATTAGAAGCATTATGGAGAAAAACGCAAATAAATCTATCATATATGCGCTGTTATCTGGTGTATCACTCGGTGCTTTATCTCTTACTTGGACAGAAGCACGATTTTTATACATGGTAATTGTCGTTTATGCTACGGTTCAATTAATAATTGATATCTACAGAAATAAAACAGATCTTTCTATACCACGGACTTTTGTTATTGTAATGTTTACAGGTTATCTTATTTATCTGCCTTTGATTTTTGGCAAATACGGAGGATTTACTCCTGAACTTCAGTTTTACTCATGTCTTATTGTAGCTGTTTACGCAGGAATTTATTTTGTATTAAACAAAATTAAGATTCCTTGGGTGATTTCACTTCCAGCTTTATTTTTAATTGGTGGCGGCGGTGTACTATTATTAGCTAACATTAATACATTTATTGCATCGTTTCCTTTTCTTTCACCGTTAACTAAAATTTCACAAATACTCAAAGGAATTGGTATTTATGGAAATAAAGTATCATTGACAATTGCAGAAGCAGGAACGTACAATATTAGTCGTTCATGGATGTCATATGGCCCTGTTTTGTTTTTCCTTACTGTTGTTGGACTTGGACTTTTAATATTTTACTATCTTAGAGATAAAGAAAAAAGACGAGATTATTTATTTGTCATTGTTGGTGTATTAGTGTCTTTATGGCTTACATCTACTGCAGGCCGTTTTTTGAATGATTTAGTTCCTTTTGTTGCAATTCTTGCAGCATGGATGGCAGTTTATTTTGTGATGGCAAGAATTGATTATAAAGAGATGTTTAGAAATATCCGAGGGGCAGGAGGGGGTCTTCATGGTCTTAGAAGAGGCATTAAATTTATGCATATTTTCGGCATAATTTTTGTTGTTTTGATTCTTTTAATTCCAAATGCATTTTTGGCATTTGATGCAGCTGTTCCTGGTGTCGATAAAGTAGATTTTTTCGGGGAGGAATATTCTGGTGCGTATGGTCTCAGCTCGTATAAAGAGCGGTATTGGACTGATGCATTTGGCTGGTTGAAAGAACAAGACACTGAAATTACGGATCCTAATGAAAGACCTGCATTTATATCATGGTGGGATTATGGATTTTATGAAGTTGCTTCAGGTGCCCATCCAACTGTTGCTGACAATTTCCAGGATGGTATTCCACCAGCAGCAAACTTTCATACTGCTACTAGTGAAAATGAAGCAGTTGCTGTAATGATTATACGACTTGTTGAAGGGTCAAAAAAACATAATAATGGTGAAATTCCATCTGACATTGTTTCTGCTTTTAATAATCATCTTGAAGCAAATGATACTAATGATATTGTTTCTTGGATTAATGATCCCTATAATTCGCCATCGTATGGAAAGTTATTGGGTGATGAAAACGACACTGAACTTCTTGGAAAAGAGTATGTTGTTGGTGAGCAATATGCTGAAAATGCAGCGTATCATGATGTAACTGAGTTGCTACTTTCAAAACTTGATGATGAAGGATTAACAATGCTTTATCATGATGTCCAAGAGGCCACAGGGTATAGTATTAGATACTATGGTGTTGAAGGATATGATGAAAGCATTTTCAACATCTTTGCATTTCTTGGCGATAAAAGCTTGTATCTTCTTACAGGCGATCAGGATGATTTTTTACAAGTAAAGTATTTGACTGAATCAGGAAAAGAACTTTCACGTGATGAACTTGAAGCATTAACTGATGAAGAGCTCACCGCAGACCCCATCGCCATTACGGATTCGGGTATGCCTTCTACAAAAAGAATTTATAAACCTGATTACTATAAAACCATGTTTTTCAGAACCTATGTCGGTGATACTCCTATGAATGAATCTGGGAGAAACAGTCAGAGTCTTTCTCAGTTTCCCTGTTGGGGTATGCGTCATTTTTCAGCTGAGTTTTGTTCACAATGGCCGTATCCAGGAGCTACTCGTAGTGCTGTTGTTATTGCAAAATATTATGAAGGTGCAAAAATCAGTGGAAACGCGTATTTTGAAGGCGAGCCACTAAATGTCCAGATTGTAGTCCAGAAAAATTCAACTAACGCTCTTTGGAATATTACGCTTCCAATTGACCATGACACAAGCGATACAGATGAAAATGGCACATTTGCCGTTATAGCACCTGCTGGAGAAATTATACTTCAGGTTCGTCGTTATCCTGAGCTTGGTTTTAATGCGTTTTCTATGAAAGATGTTTATTTCAATGGAGAAGAAGGAACTGCTATGGCTCCTATTTCTGATGATGAATCAATGAGAATGCTGGGTACAGAGTTTGAACGATATGTCAACATCTCAGTTGAACCAGGATCCCTAGGTGGTTACGTATATGAAGATAATGATGATAACGGGTCGTATAACGCGTCTTTTGATACACCACTTTCTGATGTAACCGTTACATTGTTTGAGGTAACAGAGTTTGATGCATCAGGTCAACCTATTAATTTTAATCCTCAAATAACTGTTACAACAGATGAAGATGGATATTATAATTCATCTGGTTTGCAACCTGGTTATTATATTATACGTGCAATTCTTGATGATTTTGTAATTCATGAAGATTATCAACCTATTATTTCAGGTGAGAATACGTTAGATGTTGCTAAACCAAAACTATCAAATGTTGAGGGAACGGTATTCTTTGATGAAAATGATAATGGAGCATACGACTCAGGGGAAGAAATGAGTGATGTCGAACTCGAGCTTACTTACACTAAAGTTGATGGTCAAACAAAATCTGTTGATTCTTATACAACTACTGCGACAGGAAGTTATTCATTTAATGCGTTACTTCCAGGAAATTACAACGTAAAAGCAGAGAAAGCAAATGCAGCAGGGTATCTTGATTATTCATTTGAAGGAGAAATTACACTCAATGAAAACAAGACCACTTCGTTTAATGTGTCAATGGACTATGCAACGATTACTGTGAGCGGCAATACTTTACATAGTGGTTCTCCAGTAGAAGATATCACTGTGAACTATGAAGTAGACCTCTCAATTGAAAACAATACCGCTGAATCAGGCAGTGCCACTTCAGATAACGATGGATCATATGAGGTTTTACTAAAACCAGGTTATTACAATATATCTGTTGAGAAAAAAGAAGGTAGAACTATTGTGTACACATATACAGGCAGCTTACACCTTACTCTCGGACAAGGAGTAGCTGCTAAAACCATAGCATTAACAAAAGAATCAGTTACCGTACAAGGCAGCACGATTTCTCAAGGAGCACCAATTGATAATCTCACAATAACCTTTGAGCCAAACGAAGCAATTGAAAATAACACTGCAGTAATGACCACTGCGATGGCAGATACCATTGGGGCATATGATGTTGAAGTCACACCTGGAAACTATCTTATAACAGTAAATGAAACAATAACCACTGAGACAAATCAAACAATAACTTATGTGTATTCAGAAGCACGAGAAATACAACCTGCAGGAGACACAATAACACTAGATATTGTGGTAACACGCGTTGAAGCATAAAGCAACACATTTATTTACCACAGTATTTCTTTCTCTTTTTCAATGATACACCTAGATCTAGGAAAAAAAGCAGTTGCAAAAGCACGACAGAGCATAGAAGCTTATGTAACCAATAACTACAAGACAACAAATACGGGCGATCTCAAAGGAGTGTCAAATGAAAAACTCGGTGTATTTGTCACATTACATACGTATCCCCAACACGCTCTCCGAGGATGTATCGGAATACCGCTACCAATCATGCCGTTTAACAAAGCATTAGTGGAAGCAGCACAGTCATCAACACAAGACCCACGGTTTCCACCGTTAACCCAAGAAGAATTAGAACACATTATTATTGAAGTAACCATTATGACAAAACCAGAGTTACTAACAATTGATAAACCAAAAGAGTATTTATCAAAAATAAAAATAGGAAGAGACGGCCTTATCGTAGAACAAGGATTCTACAAAGGACTACTTTTGCCACAAGTTCCCGTTGAACAAAGATGGGACGTAGAAACCTATCTTGGACATACTTGCATGAAAGCAGGACTTCCACCTGATGCATGGTTAGATAAAAATACAAAAATCTACTCTTTCACCGGCCAAATATTTGCAGAAAAAAAACCCAATGGAGAAATTCAGGAGAAAAAATTAGATGGATGTAACAATTGAAGGGAAATTCTTCATACAAGGTGAATTTAGACAATGTTGCATTGGAGTTGAAAACGGCAAAATTACAGCAATAAAAAAAATACTAAAAGGAGACACACACCATGACTTCCCAAAAAAAATAATACTACCCACAGGAGTAGATGTTCATGTACATTTTCGTGAACCTGGCTTTACCCATAAAGAAGACTTTAAAACAGGATCTCTTTCAGCATTATTTGGTGGAATTTCTTGTGTATGTGACATGCCAAATACTTCTCCTCCAACCATTAGTAAAAAAACTGCAATTGATAAAATTACTAATGCCAAGAAAAAATCATATGTAGATTTTGGAGTCTATGTAAATATCAACAATAGCAATATTAATGAAATTGAAGAATTTGGAAAAAACATTTCTGGATTTAAAATTTTCATGGGCGATACCACAAATTCACTTCCTTTTAATTTTGAAAAATTAAAAGAAGTATTAGAAAAAACTACAAAGACAGGAAAACCAATTTTATTTCATGCAGAAGACGCAAACTGTCTGATTAGAAATAAACAAACAGAAAAAAATTTACTCGGGCATCTAGATTCTCATCCAGCGTTATGTGAAAAAACTGCAATTCAAAATATTTTACACGCATCAAATCAAAAGACAGGGCGAATTCATATATGTCATTTATCTTCATGTGAAGGGCTAGAGCTACTGAAAAACAAACCTAAAAACATTAGCTGTGGGGCAACACCTCATCATCTTTTATTTTCAGCTGAAAACATACTAGAAAACCAAACACAGTATAAGGTAAACCCGCCTATTAGAACATGTTTTGACAAAGATGCTTTATTTGATGGAATTTTAAAAGGATATGTTGATATTTTAGAATCAGATCATGCACCACATACACTAAAGGAAAAAAACGTTGAATTTAATGATGCACCATCAGGCATACCAGGCGTAGAAACCATGTATCCATTATTTTTATATTTGGCAAAAAAAGACAAAATCTCTTTTTCAAGATTAATAACACTTATTTGTGAAAAACCATCTCAGTTAGTTAATACAACTAAAGGAAGTATAGAAACAGGTAAAGATGCAGATTTTATCATAGTTGATTTAAAAAATGAACAAAAAATTGCAGCAGAAAACCTTCATTCGAAATGTGATTGGACTCCATTTGATGGATGGCCTGCTATATTTCCATCAGATGTGTTTATTAGAGGAGAAAAACTTATAGATGACTACGAGCTGCAGTGTAATCAAGGTTTTGGAAGATTTATTGGAGAATAAGACATGTTTGATGTTTTTCCAGAGTGGTTTCAAATTTTTTTTCAGTCAATGATACCTTGGTGGGAAGGACGCTATGCTATGTTTTATGCCATTCTAACGCTTAATTGGCAATGGTGGCAAGCACTTCCTATTGCAATTTTAGGGAATATGCTGCCTGTTCCTTTTATATTACTTTTTTTCAAATATATTGAAAAATTCTTAAGACGCTTTAAATTTTGGTCAAATATTATGGATTGGTTATTTGAGCGTACACGAAAAAGAGCTGATGCAAAAATAAAAAGATATGAGCATCTTGGATTATTGCTTTTTGTTGCAATACCATTGCCATTTACTGGTGCGTGGACAGGATCATTAATTGCTTACTTGTTTGATTTAAAATTTTCACGTTCGCTTATTACTATATTTATCGGTGTAGTTATCGCTTGTTCAATCATTACTGCTTTAATTTTAACAGGAAATTATTTTTTATTTTTAAACAATGGATCATAATTTAGGAAGAATCACATGGATGAAGACATTAAGTTGCTTTCACATAAAATCGTTGACAAAATCTATCGAAAAGTTAAACATGCAAATATTACTGATTTTCATAAATTTGGAAAAAGCATTGGTATTGGTGCAGATGGAACTCCAACAAAATACATAGATAAACTTGCAGAAGATATTGCTGTAAAAGAGCTTAAAAAATCAAAAACTAAAGTAAATTTACTGAGTGAAGAAATTGGGTTTTTGGATTTTAAAGGCGATTATACTTTTGTGTTGGATCCTGTAGATGGAACTCGTAATGCTTACAGGGGAATTCCATTTTATTCAGTTTCATTGGCTGTGGGAAAGTCTATGCTTAGTGATGTTGAGTATGGAATTGTTAAAAACATTCCAACTGGAGATATGTATATTGCTGAGAAAAACCATGGTGCGTTTTGTAACAAAAAAAGAATTGGTTCACCTGAAATGCCTGCGTCTGAGGTGCTTTCTTCAATTACTCTTGGGAAAAACTGTGAACCGTTAACCCTTAATTTAGCAAAAAAAAATACTGTCCGATCTTTGGGCTGTGCATCTCTTGAGATGTGTATGGTTGCAATTGGTGGTTTAGATTTTTATATACTTGCGCAAGAATATCTTCGTGTTACTGATATTGCAGCATCAACACTTATTGTTCGAGAGGCAGGTGGATTTGTTACAAATATTTCTGGTGCTGATCTTGATATGTCGCTTAGTTTAGATGATAGAACAAGTATTATTACAGCTTGTTCAAAGGAATTGGTTGACAAAATTGTCTCTAAAGGGTAAAAATATTTATTACAAGGTTTGGTTTTGGTGTATATTATGACGGTTGCAGAAGATATCCTTTCGCTAACAAAAAATGGAACAATTCACTTTTCTCTTTTAGACCCTGATAAACAAGATCCTGAAGTTGCAGGAGATATTGCAAAGATTGCTGAATTATCAGGTAGTAGTGCTATTATGGTTGGAGGATCAACGCTTACATCTCAAAAACAAGTAGATGAAACTGTCAAATGTATAAAAGAAAACACGGCGCTTCCTGTAATATTGTTTCCTTCACGTGCAAAGTATCTCAGTAAATATGCTGATGCCGTGTTTTTTATGAGTCTTCTAAACTCAAGAAATCTTGACTTTGTGGTTCGTGAGCATGTTAAAGGAGCTTATTTTGTAAAAAAATCAGATATTGAACCTATTTCTATGGGTTATGTTATTGTTGAACCGGGTATGACTGTTGGTAAAGTTGGTGAAGCGGATTTAATTAAAAAAGATGATGTTGACTCTGCAGTGGGTTATGCTCTTGCCGCTCAGTATTTTGGTATGAAGTTTTTTTATCTTGAAGCAGGTTCAGGTGCAGATTTTCCGGTTTCAAATAAGATAATTCAGGGTATTAAAAAAAATGTTGATATACCTGTTATTGTTGGCGGTGGTATTCTTGATGAAAAAACCGCGAAAGAAAAAGCAAAAGCGGGTGCTGACATAATTATTACTGGTACTGCACTTGAAAAAGAAAAAAACCTTGAAAAAACCTTACAATCAATTATTAATGGAATTAAAGGAATCTGATTTCGATGAGAATTCTTCTGAGTATTGGTGGAGCTTCAGGTAGCATTTATGGAGTTAAACTTCTTGAGATGTTATCTAAGTCTGGAAATGAGATACATCTTATATTGTCTTCAGGTGCAAAGAAAATAGTTAAACATGAGACAAATTTTTCTTATAACGATCTTGTAAAAAAAGCTCATGTTTCATATGAGAATGATGATTTGTTTGCAGCACCTGCAAGTGGTTCCTTTAAGATGGATGCAATGATAGTGTGTCCTTGTAGTATGAAAACACTTTCTGCTATTGCTAATGGATATGGTGATACGCTTACTTCTCGGGCTGCAAGCTGTTTTTTAAAAGAAGAACGTAAACTTATACTGGTGGTTCGAGAAACACCTTTAGATCTTCCCGGAATTAAAAATATGCTTTCTGCAAAGAAGGCAGGGGCTACTATACTTCCTGCTATGCCTGGTTTTTATCATAAACCAGAAAAGATCCATGATTTAGTAGATTTTATTGTTGGAAAAATATTGGATCAACTAGGGGTTAATCATTCGCTTTTTAAAAGATGGAAATAAAACAACTATGTTTATTTTTTACATATTTTTTTCGTTTATCTAATGCAGCAATAATAGTGTAAGTAATGCATGCTGTTACTTTATCAATTTGGTACTTTTACAAGAAGTCTTTTTATATGATTAATGAAAAAAAGCATTTGTGATATAAAGTAACATGATTTGACAGAGGTGCGTGAAAAATGCAATGTATAAAGACGATGATGATGTGTAGTATTTTTCTTATTTCTACAATTTCACCTTTAAGTTTAATTCAAGTCTGTGATGCTATAGAATTAGAAGATTTTGAATGGTTACACGCTGATATTAATATGGATGGAATTGTTGATGAGGTGATTGATACTGTTATTCTTACTACTCGTTATGGGGAGGAAGGCACTATAGGTTGGACGAGGGCGGACATTAATAATGATGGAGTCGTTGATATAGTAGATACTAGTGCTTTGACCAATCAACAGGGACAATCGTATACCGTCGGTTCGGTATTTTATGTTGATAATGATTTTTCTGATTGGCTGGATTGTGATATCAACATGAATGGTATTGTCGATCAGGCAGATATCGACTTAGTAAGTAGCTATTATGGGTGTAACGGAGATCCTGGTTGGATACGAGAAGATTGTGCCCCACCAGGAGAAAAAGATGGAATAGTAGATGTCTGTGATGTCAGTTTTGTATCTGGCTACTATGGAGAGACAAACAAGCCAGATTTTACAACGATACAGGAGGCTATTGACGCTTCTGATGATGGCGATATTGTGTATATTTGTATTGGAGATTATTACGAAAATATAGTTATCAATAAGAAAATTTGTTTAATTGGCGAATCAGCAGAACATACTGTTATACACGGTAATGACCAGAATGTAATCACCATAACGGCAGATGAAACAACTGTAAGTAATTTGCAGATTACAGAGGGCAATAAAGGAATTTATTTAGATACAGTTGAAAGTTGCGTTTTGAAAAATCTTCTGGTATGTAATTCTAACTCTGGCATATACCTTAAAAACTCTGATTTAAACACGGTATCTGATACTAAAGTATATGATAATATCGATGCTCTTATTATGTATTCATCTAAAGAGAATGCCATCAATCAAAATACAGTGTATAATAATGGAGGCTATGGTATTTTCTCTCAATATATGAGTCATGATAACATCATTTCAAACAATGTAATATATGATAATGGAGAAGGGTTAATCATAGGAAATTCAAATAATAACATCATTACAAATAATAACATTGATAACAACAATTATAATTTCGTCCTAAACGGCTGGTCTGAAGAACAATACACTCATGATATTGATACGTCAAATACAATAAATGATAAATTATTATTTTACATAAAAGATGAGAAAGATAAAACTTATGACAATTCATATGATATAGGTTTTTTTGCAGCAGTTAATTGTGAAAACATCATTTTAGAAAATCAAGAATTAACCAATAATTTTAATGGTATTTTATTTTGGAATACACACAATTCTGCAATTATAAATAACCAAATATTACACAATGATTATGGTGCATTTATAAGACAATCATCTAACATAATTTTTACACAAAATACTGTTGATTCAAATGATAGAAAAGGAATTTATCTTGATTCATGTACTGATTGTGAGATATATCATAATGATTTCTGGGATAACAATCCTAATGCATTAGATGATGCAGATAACACTTGGGATAATGGCTATCCATCAGGTGGAAACTTCTGGAGCGATTATACGGGTACAGACGCAAACAATGATGGTATTGGAGATACACCTTATCATTCAATACATCTAAATAATTTAGCTTTAAATGAAAACACCCAGGATAATTACCCATTTGTAACTCCCAACGGTTGGGAAATAACTCCTCTTGAGACTACAGTAGACGGTCCATACTCGTCTTATGTTGGAGCTAGTATATCTTTTACGGCAGAGGTAAATGGCGGTATCGAATCATATAGTTACTCATGGGATTTTGGCGATGGAGAAACATCTACTGAACAGAATCCAAGCCATGTATATATTTCAGCGGGAACATTTACTGTCACAATTACGATTACTGATAGCAGTCAACAAACAGCTGTTGCTGAGACAACAGCAGTTATTAGTGCACAGTCAGGTGGTGGCGATAATAACGATGATGATGAAGATGATGATGAAGATGATGATGAAGATGATGAGGGTGATGAGGATGAAGAAGTTAATGCTGATTTACTTCTACCAGTAGCCAATTTCACATATTTCACCGAAGGGTTAATGGTAACATTCACCGATTTATCAATTGATCCAGATGGAGAGATCATAAATAGGACATGGAAATTTGGCGACTCAGCGCAATCACATGCACAAAATCCTATACATACCTATGATGAAGAAGGAACGTATTCTGTAAACTTAACTGTAGCAGATAATGAATCACTATGTGCTTCTATTGAAAAAATCATTATCGTAACCTCTCAACAGGCAATTACTGCCACTATTGATATTGATCCAGATGTTTTAAATAAAAAAAGTAACGGTAAATGGATTACTTGCTACATCGAACTCCCTGAAGAAAATAATGTAGAAGACATAATTATTCAAGAAATCACTCTTAATAAAGTGATACCTGCAGAGACAACACCCTATGAAATTGGCGATTACGACTCAGATACAATACCGGATCTTATGGTAAAGTTCGATAGAACAGATCTAATACAAATTATATCAACAGGCGAACAAATTATTCTTTCTATAGATGGTAAAACCGTAGAAGGCATTGTATTTCGTGGAGAAGACAGCATTAGAGTTATAGGTAACGAAAACTCGCCTCCAAACCAACCAACAAATGAACAACCAATAAATCATTCAGAATGGGTAGATCCCCGTATTGTTTTTCTCAATTGTACTGTGTCAGATATTGATGACGATCTGTTAGATGTAGAATTTTATTGGAAAAATGGTACATTAATAGGGATAGACAAAGGAGTAAAAAGCAATACTCAAGCCTCTGTTACTCTTAATAAACTATCATTTTACACTAAATATCAGTGGTACGTAATTGTAAGCGACGGTGAACAAGCAATAACAAGTCCCTTTTGGTGGTTCACAACAGAAGCGTATCCCTGGGACTTAAATAGAGATGGAAAAGTCGATCAAAATGATACGACTTTATTAACCTATCAATATGGTTCAGAGGGCCCCCCTGGATGGATTCGAGAAGATATCAATGATGATGGAGAAGTTGATATATTGGATGTAAGTAGTTTTGTTAGTCATTTTGGAGAAGAATATGAACCTTTATATTCAACAGTCGTACCTAACACCATAGAATTTCAGAATTTTATTGAAACAAAACCATTTTCATTTATTATGTTTTTTGCCCTTATTATTTGTATGGTATCTGCTGTATTATTATTAAAAAGACATGCTTCAAAAAAACACGGTTTTTTAAGAAAAACTCGTTATAATAAAAATCGAGAAGACAGCAATCAAAAGCATACGAGTAAAAATAGAAAAGTAGCCAATGTTTTGCATACGTTATTTTTACTAAAAAAGATTAGACGTAATCAATTTTTTAGTAAACAACATGCTATTCATCATGGATTAATTAGCGGTATACAACATACTAATAATTCAACAAGAGACAAAGAAATTGCGCTGTTGGACATTATTAATTCAGATAGCGAAATTGACACAAAACAACTTCTTAAATTATTAGATGCTTCCTTAGAGGATATTTTACTGCTTTTAGATAACTTAGAAACAAAAGGATTAATAGAAATTAACATTGATTATGAAGCTGAAATTACAAATAAAGGAACCAGTTTTTTAAAACAAAAGCATACGCGCCCTGAAGCTAAAAGCTAGAATAATCATATCATAATTGTAAGATCAACTGGGTATATAACGTATGATAATACATGGTGGAAAAAATCTTTATTTTTCACAAAGTTTTACAAAGTTATTAAAAATCAATTCCCCAAATTCTGTATGTTCAACTTCCGGATGAAACTGCAGACCATAAAACGTTTTTTCTTTGTGTTTCATTGCCTGTATTTTACAGTTTTCACTTTCTGCAAGTAATTCAAAATGTTTTGGAAGCTGTGTCACTTCATCGTTATGTGATTCCCAGACAACTGATTTTTTTGGAACACCAGAAAACAAAAAATCATCAGATTTTACAAGATTTAGTTCAACTTTTCCAAACTCAGGGATCTTAGATGGCTCTGCCTCTCCTCCAAAAAACCGTGCCATAAACTGATGACCTGCACAAATACCAAGAATGGGAAATTGTGCTTTTTCAAGATACTCGCCACACTTGCCCAGATCGCTTTTAAGACCGATTCGTGGTGCACCACCGGATAATACCAACCCATTAATTCCCTCATCGACTAATGATTCAAAAGAAGTAGTATTTGGAACGATTTTTGTATCAACTTTAAGATATTTTAGAGTCCTCCACTCTCTATGTGTCCACTGTCCTCCATTGTCAACAACGAATATCTTAACCATTATGTTACTCCCATTCAACAGTACCTGGTGGCTTATTTGTTATATCATACACAATACGGTTTATTTTATCTCCAAGCGTATTAGTAATTTTTGTGGAAATCCTATCAAGGACCTGATGGGGAATGTCGCTATATGCACATGTCATTGCATCCACACTTTGTACAGCCCGTACCGCAAGTGTATAACCATATGCACGTTTATCTCCATGGACCCCTACTGTTTTAATAGGCATCAGGACAGCAAAATACTGCCAAGGCATTTCCATAAGATTTTGTTTTACTGCTTTTTCAATTTCACTTTCAACAATAAAACAACCCTCTCTAACAATTTCAGTACGCTCAGGTGTAGCCTCACCAACTATTCTAATTGCAAGACCCGGACCAGGAAACGGCTGACGTTCAGAGACATCAAGTTTTAACGCACGAGCAACTTTTCGCACCTCATCCTTATACAAATCACGCAGCGGCTCAACTAACGTAAGCTTCATTTTTTCAGGAAGCCCTCCAACGTTATGATGAGATTTAATGGTGTCACGAAGCTCTCCACCTGATTCAATCCAATCAGGAGCAATAGTGCCTTGTACAAGATACTCAACAGATTTTTCCTCTGCCACCTGCTCAAAAATCTCAATAAACTTGTTACCAATAATTTTACGTTTTTTTTCAGGATCAACAACGTCTTTTAAAGATGTATAAAAATCCTCAGAGGCGTCAACAAACTCATAATTCAAATGTAAACTTTTCATCATTTTTTCAACATTAGCAGATTCATTTTTCCGCATAAAACCTGTGTCAACATGAACTGCAATAAGCTTCTTTCCCACTGCTTCATTAACTAAAGCTGCAGCAACTGTACTATCAACACCCCCAGAAAAAGCAATCAATGCTTTATCTTTAATTGTGTTTTTTAACTCTATAACTGATTCTTTAATGAATTCTTCAGCGTCAAACAACTATTATCTCCCCTAATTACCAAGCGCTTTCTTACGCATTTTCTCCCTATAACCAACAATTTTTTGGTGAAGCGATTTGTTACCTATTGCAAGTATCTCCAATGCAAGTAAAGCTGCATTTTCACCTCTATCTAATCCAACAGCTCCAACAGGAATTCCAGGCGGCATCTGAATAATAGACAGTATTGCATCAAGATTTACTTTACCACTAACAGGAACACCAATTACTGGTTTAATAGTATGGGCAGCAATACTTCCTGGAAGAGCAGCTGCAAGACCAGCAATTCCAATAAACACATCAGCATCACTTTTTTCAACAATATCCTTTAACACATCAGGTGTTCGATGAGCTGAAGCAACAGTAATTTCATAGTTTACTTTAAACTCATCAAATATCTTTTTTGCTTTCTCGGCTACAGGCATATCTGATTTTGAACCCATGATTACTTGAATTTTCATATTCTCAAATCTGGGAATAAATGGCGATATATTAATTGTTTCGACTACACAAATTATTGCTATCGTAAACTAATTATATGGGTTTTTAATGTTGGAGTCCACTAAATGTCTGGCGTAAAAATGAAATTAATTATCTGTGAAAAGAACATTGCAGCACGAAGAATCGCATATATCCTCTCCAACGGAAAACTAAAAACAAACAAACACGGCTCCATACAGACATATGATTTTACAAAAGAAAATGAACCCTGGACAGTCATTGGACTCAAAGGACATATCATCTCACTAGATTATCCAAGTGAATACAACCTTTGGAAAAAAAACCCACCTCAAAAACTCATAGAAATAGATCCCTTAAAAAAAGTAAGCGAACAATCAATAGCAAAAGTACTAAAAAAACTATCAGAAAAAACACCTGAGATAATAATTGCCACAGATTTTGACAGAGAAGGAGAATTAATCGGTGTCGAAGCAGCAACTCTGGTGTTAGACCATAATAAGAATATAACTAACATAAAAAGAGCAAAATTCAGCGCAATAACACCAGCAGAAGTACAAAAAGCATTCAACAATCTTGTAGATGTCGACTACAACCTATCAAATGCTGCAGAAACACGACAAATAACAGATCTAGTCTGGGGTGCTGTTCTCACTAGATTCATATCACTTACATCAAATCAACTTGGAAGAGATTTTCTTTCAATTGGCCGTGTCCAATCACCAACTCTTGCACTCTTAGTTGACAGAGAAAAAGAAATCAAATCTTTTAAACCAATACAATTCTGGCAAATAATTGCAAAACTAAAAAAAACAGAAATATTTAATGCAATGCATAAACACGGTAAATTCTTAGAAAAAAACAAAGCACAACAAATCTATGATAAAATAAAAAACACTAATGAAGCACAAGTAGTAGAAGTAAAAAAAACCACAAAAGAAGAATACCCGCCTCCACCATTTAACACAACATCATTTCTACAAGCTGCATCGTCTCAAGGTTTTTCAGCTTCAAATGCAATGTCAATTGCAGAAGAACTGTACATGTCGGGTTTAATATCTTATCCAAGAACAGATAACACAGTTTATCCACATTCATTAAATATTAAAGCTATTTTAGATAATCTTTTACAATCGCCGTTTTCCACGGAAACAACTGAAGTGATAAAAAACGGAAGAAAAACTCCTACTCGTGGTAAAATATCAACTACAGATCACCCACCTATTCACCCAGTAAGTGCACCAAGCTCAAAACTAACATCTGACCAACATAAAATCTATGAGCTCATTTGCAGAAGATTTCTAGCAACTCTAGCAAAAAATGCATTATCTGAAACCTCAGAGGCAACTTTTGATATAAACGGAGAAATTTTTATTGCCAGTGGCTATCGATTAATTGAATCAAACTGGAAAAAAATTTATCACTATTTTAGAAATAAAAACAAAGAAATTCCAGAACTTGAAAAAGGGGAAACAATACCGATTTCAAGTGTAAAGTTAAAAGAAGATAAAACCAAACCACCTTCTCGTTACTCACAAGGATCTTTAATTGCAAAAATGGAGCAACTATCCCTTGGTACAAAGTCAACCAGACATGAAATAATAAGTAAACTATATGGTAGAAAATATATAACAGGCTCTCCACCAAAACCAACTGCTACTGCTTTTGCAGTCATTGATTCATTAGGAGATGCATCCGTTGTTAAATCAGAGATGACTGCACAGCTTGAAAAAGATATGAATCAGATAGCAGATGGTAAAAAAACAATGGATGAAATCATAAAAGAATCAAGAGAAATGCTTACACAAGTAATGAACACTCTTGAAAAAGAAAAATCATCAATTCGAACAACCATTCAAGATGCATTAAAGCAACAAAGACTCATTGGAACATGCCCCAAATGTGGTAAAGATCTAGTTGTAAGAACATCGAAAAAAGGTAAAAGATTTGTTGGTTGTACAAACTTTCCGAAATGTGATAACACATATTCACTTCCACAAAAAGGCAATATTACTAAAACAGAGAAAACCTGTAAAACATGTGGTACACCAGTTGTACAAGTGAAAATGAAAGGGAAAAAAATTTGGGAACTTTGCCTAAACTCTACTTGTCCGAGTAAAGCAGATAACAACTCCAAAAACTAGTTTTCAGGTTCAGTGTTTATTTCTTCTCCTTCTTGCTCGTCATTATTTTCAACGATTTTTGCAACGGAGACTACTTTATCGCCTTCGTTAAGTCTCATAATGCGAACGCCCATAGTACTTCTACCTTGTATTCTGATATCTTTAACTGGTATTCTGACCATCATGCCATTTTTACTTGTTAGCATTATTTGATCTTCGTCTGTTAATTCTTTTACAAAAATGACTTTTCCATTTCTCTCATTTGTGACAATAGTCCTTACACCTTTACTTCCTCGATGTGTTTTTCTGTATTCCTGAATAGGTGAGCGTTTTCCAAAACCATTTTCAGTTATTGTAAGTAGATTTCCTTCCTCTCCAACAACAGCCATTGAAACAACTTTATCATCTTTGCCGAGTCGTATACCAATAACTCCTCTTGTAACTCTTCCCATAGATCGTGTTTCTTCTTCATTGAACCGACATGCTTGACCGTTTGCAGTTGCTATCATTATTGTTTGTTTTCCATCTGATAATTTAGTACTTATAAGCTCATCATTTTCATCTAGATTTATCGCTTTTATTCCATTAACTCTTACATTGCTGTAGGCTGAAAGCACTGTTTTTTTAATTATTCCATTTTTTGTAGCAAAAACAAGAAAATGCTCATCATCAAATTCATGAATCGGAATTGCTGTTTCTACATATTCTCCTTCTTCTAATCTTGGAAGGAGATTGATTATTGCTTTACCTTTATGGTGTCTGCTTCCCTCAGGGATTTTATATCCCTTCAACCAGAAAGTTTTCCCATGGTTTGTAAAAAACATGATATAATCATGTGTAGAAGTGATAAACGAGTCAACAACAAGATCCTCTTCTTTTGTTTTCATCCCAATGAGACCTTTTCCACCACGGTGCTGTGTGCGGTAAGTCTCTGTTGGAATACGTTTTATATAACCACTGTCAGTAATGGTAATGACAACTTCTTGAACAGGTATAAGATCTTCCATTTCAATATCTATTTCACCTTCAACGATTTCAGTGCGTCTTTCATCGCCAAATTTCTCTTTAATTTCAGCGAGCTCTTTTTTTATTTCATTTAATATTTTTTGTTTATCGCTAAGTAGTTCTTCTAATTGCGCTATCAGCTGTTTTGTTTCGTTGTGATCTTGTTCTACTCCTTCTATTTCCATGCCTGTTAATTTTTGAAGTCGCATATCAAGTATTGCTTTCACTTGTTTTTCTGAAAAATTAAATCTACTCATTAATCCATTTTTTGCATCTTCAACTGTTTTACTTCCACGAATTATTTTGATGACTTCATCAATATTTTTAAGGGCGATCATAAACCCTTCAAGTATGTGCATTTTTTCCTTAGCTTTATTAAGAGCATAAGTTGTACGACGAGTAATTACTACTACCCGGTATTCGATGTAATGTTGGATTATTTCTTTTAATGCAAGAATCTTTGGTTCTCCATTAACAATTGCGAGATTTAAAATTCCAAAAGTTGTCTGCATATCAGTGTGTTTGAATAATTGAGTGATTACTACATCTTCAATGGCATCACGTTTTAAAACAATTACAATCCGCATACCTTTTCTATCACTTTCATCTCTTAGATCAGAAACCCCCTCAATTTTTTTGTTTTTCACTAGTTCTGCAATATTTTTCAAAAGTTTTGACTTATTTACTTGATAGGGCAGCTCGGTAACTATGATTTTCTTTTTGTCTTCTCCTTCAATATGTGTTTTTGCACGAACACGTACAAGTCCTCTACCCTCAGTATATGCAGCAAGAATACCACCTTTTCCATAGATTATTCCACCGGTTGGAAAATCAGGTCCTTGAATTGATTCCATAAGTTCAACTGTGGAAATCTCAGGGTTTTCAATAACTCGCACTGTTCCATCAATAACTTCTGTTATATTGTGAGGTGCCATGTTTGTTGCCATACCAACAGCAATACCAGATGCACCATTAATTAGAAGATTAGGAAGAATAGATGGAAGCATCATTGGCTCTTTTAATGATCCATCAAAATTTTCTGACCATTCAACAGTATCTTTGTCAATGTCTTGAAGCATTAGCCCTGCTATTTTTGACATACGTGCTTCCGTGTTATGATTTATAAAGCCGTTGGCAGTAAATGAATGACAACTACTATCAACTTTTAAAGAATAAACATTTTTTTCCTCATTTGTATGTTTTATATCTCTGACTTTGTTAAAGAAAAATTCATTTTTTAAAATTGTTTCAATTAATTTTCCATCCTTTTCATCTATAATTTCAACAAGTTTAGCATGTTTTTTCCTAAGATTATAATATCTATCAAAATTATTTTTCTTAATAAAATCATCATCATATTTTCTTCTCAGATATTTACTTATATAAGGTATAAAATCATTTTTGCTCATTCTATTATCATTAACACCTTCAATTTTAGATAAAATAGTTTTTTTTCTAGAACAAGCAAAATTAATTTGTTCTTTGAATTTTTTAATATTTGAAACATCAGAAATAATCAGTTTATAACAATCATTTCTTTTATCTTTATAAGGGTTTGTTGTAATAATTCCAAAGTTTAGAAGAACTATTTTTAACTCTTTAATCAATTTTTTACTTTTTGAATTATATGTTAATTCAATTGTTTTTCCACCATGTCGTTTATCAACTTTAAAAATAACTGAGCCATCACCCTCAAATAGACCACTTAAAAAACTTGATACACATTCCTTATTTGATTGTAGAATCGAATGTGGAATTTTTTTCATATCAGATTTAACTGGTGTTAAACCAATATTTTTTAAAAATCTAACAATTTGTTGATAATAAATACTTAATTCAATGCAATCTGATTTTTTTAATTTCCGTTCATATAATTTAATATTTTTAAATTGATGCTGAATGGCAGTTTTTACCTTAGAATAAAATTCTTTATCTGAGTTGTTAAATAGAATTTGACCGTTGTGAAAACTACCTTCTGAAACTAGGGCACCAAGTAAAAAAGCCAATTCCTTGTTCATATTTTCGGGTAAAGTAAAATCTTTTACTTTTTTATTTGAACTTGGATGATATTTAGAAAGATCAAGATCTTTATCCTTAAAAAAATATGATCTTCTATTTAAAACAACATAATCCTCTGGTGTAATTTTTTCAAGTAATTTCCATTGAACTTGTGGGCCACCATTATTTTTATCATATTGCCACGTAAGGATTGGATGATTAAATGATCCTTCAATTTCATAACCTTGCTCTGTTTTCAAATATATTGTTGGATGTTCACCAGAGTTGAAAAACTTAACAGCTTTTTCACGATCATTTTTATAGTTTGAAATTTCAATGTCAACATCTGTTTCTTCCTCAACTGAAATGTCTTTGATTTCAACTATGCCGTTATCTGTTAGAAGCAGAGAATCTCCTGTTATACAATATCTCATAGCCGCAGCTGAATCTCCGTCAACACTTCCAAAGTTCCCTTGACCATCAACCAAAGGATAACGAAGAGAAAAATTCTGGGCCATACGAACCATGCTGTCGTATACTGCTTGGTCGCCATGTGGGTGATATTTACCAAGTACTTCTCCAACTACACGGGCAGATTTCTTATAGGATTTACTAGAGGTAAGACCCATGTCATTCATTGCATATAAAATCCGTCGATGTACTGGTTTTAAACCGTCTCTTACGTCTGGAAGAGCTCGACTCATAATAACACTCATTGAGTAATCAATGAATGCACGTTTCATTTCAGATTCAATAGCGCGAACATACTCTTTTTTATCTGATTCTTCAGTCATAATGTATCACCTTATATATCGAGATTTACCACATCCTTTGCATGAGTTTCAATAAACTCTCTTCGAGGTTCGACTTTTTCACCCATAAGAATTGTAAACAATTCATCTGCCGCTACTGCATCATCAACAGTAACTTTTACTGTCATTCTGTTCTCAGGATCCATTGTAGTTTCCCATAGTTGATTTGGATTCATTTCTCCAAGACCCTTGTAACGTTGGATATTCACACCGGTTTCCCCAAGCTCATTTACTTTTTCAACTCGTTCACGCTCAGAATATGCATAAACAAGTTGTTTGCCTTTACTCACTTTATAAAGAGGAGGCTGAGCAATATACAGATATCCTTCTTCAATGAGAGGCCTCATGTAACGGTAGAAAAACGTAAGTAACAATGTTCTAATGTGCTCTCCGTCAACATCTGCATCAGTCATAAGAATTATCTTATGGTATCTAGCATTTTCAATGTTAAATTCTTCATCAATACCTGTACCAATCGCAGTAATAAGTGTCAGAATCTCATTGTTTTTCAAAATCTTATCCATCCGTGCTTTTTCGACATTTAAAATTTTTCCACGTAATGGAAGAATTGCTTGAAACTCACGATCACGACCTTGTTTCGCTGAGCCACCAGCACTATCGCCCTCTACAATATATAGTTCTGTTTTACTTGGATCACGACTTGAACAATCAGCAAGTTTTCCAGGAAGTGCAGATGATTCAAGTAGTCCTTTTCTTCTTGTAAGCTCTCTAGCTTTTCTTGCAGCATCACGAGCTCTGCTTGCTGTAATTGCTTTATCAATAATTGTTCTGGCAATAACCGGATTTTCTTCGAAAAACTCACTGAGTTTTTCATTTGTCAGACTTTCAACAATGCCTCTGACTTCTGAATTACCAAGCTTGGTTTTAGTCTGACCTTCAAACTGTGGATTTCTAACTTTACAAGAAATTACAGTTGTAATTCCTTCACGACAATCTTCACCGCTAAGGCTAAAATCAATGCCTTCAAATAAATTATTTTTCCGCCCATAATCATTTAAAACACGGGTTAGCGCTCCCTTAAAACCAGAGAGATGAGTACCGCCTTCATGAGTATTTATGTTATTTGCAAAAGTAAAGATGTTTTCTGTATATCCATCTGTGTATTGTATTGCAATTTGAACTTCAACATCCTCTTTTTCCGCATTTAAAAAAATAGGGTTTTCATGTAAAGCTGTTTTATTTCTATTGATATGCTGTACAAACTCACTTATGCCGCCATCGTACTTGAACCGGTCATTTTGCCCATCTCGGTCATCAAAAATTTCAATTTCAAGACCTGCATTTAAAAAAGCTTGTTCTTTCAATCTGGCTTTTATTGTTTCATATTTAATGTCTACTGTTTCAAAAACCTCAGGATCTGGTAAGAACGTAATAGTTGTACCACTTTTTTCAGCTTCTCCAATTTCTTCAAGAGAGGTTACCGCAGCTCCGTGATCATATTTTTGATAATATTCTTTTCCACCGCGTCTAACTTTTGCTTCAAGCCAAGTGGAAAGAGCATTAACAACAGAAACACCGACACCATGAAGTCCCCCTGAAACTTTATATGCTTGGCTATCAAATTTTCCACCAGCATGAAGTGTTGTCATAACGAGTTCTACGCCTGATTTGTTGTATTTTTTATGAATTGCAGTAGGTATTCCTCGGCCATCATCAATAATTGTTACTGAGCCATCTTTGTTTAATGAAACATTTATTTTTTTAGCAAAACCCGCAAGAGCTTCATCAATAGAGTTGTCAACTACCTCATAAACTAAATGATGCAATCCTCTTTCATCAGTGCTACCAATATACATTGCAGGGTTTTGTTTTACTGCTTTTAGTCCTTCGAGGACTTGTATTGAATCTGTATCATAACCGCCGTTTTGTTCTTTTTTTTCTTCATCCATGGTCTGTCACTTCATTTCTAGAACTCACGCTAATTGAGCTAATTTTTTCGGTCCCATCCGCGAGTTAGTTCTACTCCATATTTTATATGGAGTAGGACCTAATAAAGGTTGCTGTTTTAAACCCTACAAAACATGATTTTTTAAGAAGAATTAAATAATCGATTTCGTTTTATGTAACTGGTGGAGGTTATGAGGACACTATCTTTGGCTATTTTAGGCCTGGTACTAATGTTATTTTTAGGCTGTTTTACTGTTTCTGCTCAAACTGACGACAGGCTTTTAGCAGAACAATACGCCCCGATTTTATATTTTGTATCTGGAGAAGAATGTTTTCCTGTTGAAGTTGAATATCTGTTGGATAATTCTGAACTGAAAACCGAGGAAGTCGAGGGTGATTTGGTTTCATATTATGATAATTTACAGGGGACAATTAATGATAATGGAGTTATTAGTCATTATCAACAAAATATGAACATGTATGGGTACACAGTTTATGCCCATGTTACTTCAGATGGAGGAGCGATTCAGTATTGGTTTTTCTATGCGTTTAACAAAGGAGAGTTGAATCAACATGAGGGTGACTGGGAAATGGTCCAAATCATTTTTTCAGGCGGAACTCCTCAAGAAGTAGGGTATAGTCAGCATCACAGCGGTCAAAGTGCTAGCTGGGATCAAGTTGAGCGACAAGGAGATCATATTAAAGTTTTTGTTGCACAAGGCAGTCATGCAAATTATCTTAGATCGTATTCCGGTATGATTGGTGTTGCAAGTGATATTGTTGGTGCCGATGGTAAGGTACTAGAATTTGGTGACTATGATCTTATTTCACTTTCAGATCAAGAATGGCTTGATTTTGCAGGTAGATGGGGAGAGTATGGAGGAGTTGAACAAGAAATCCGTGGTCAAAATGGACCTCCTGGACCGCAGTTCCGAGAAGGAGGAACAATGTGGAATTCTCCTTTAGGCTGGGAAAATAACTTACAACAAGCAAATAACACTATTTTTATTGTTGAACTACTTCTGTATCATTTTGTTTTAATAGTTGTTGCTATCACCGTTATAACATTGGCTGTGTTGATGTATCGTATTTATCTACGATATAAAAAAACAGGTCTTGGCCCAAGGATAATTTCAATGTTTTATATTGATGGAGCAAATCCAAAAAGCATTGGAAACATACTTTGTATTATAGGAATTATTGTTGCTGTGATTGCGTTATTTCAACCCTGGTACAGTGTTTCAGCCGATATTGGTGTTGAAGGCTATGAAACCAGCGGTATGGTAGATATTATATCGATTGATGGAATCAACGGTGTAATAATAAATATGCTGGATCCAACCACAGGTCCTATGCCACTTGGGTCGTTTACTCTGCCTTTTTCTTTGTTGATAGGAATTGGTTTAGTATTTCTTGTTATTGCAGCAGTTGGTATTGCGTCGAGTAAAAAACTTGGTAAAAAATACATATACCGTGGCATAAAACTTCTTGTTCCCGTTGTTATACTTATTGTTCTTCTTTCAATGATAGGTATGCTCAGCTCTGCAGTTCCTGGTGTTGAGGACAGTGAAGGAACAGTAGCTGAAGTGTTGCAGGCTATTGCTAGCAGCCCAATGGGTGGTGCAACATCTTTAGCCGTTCAAGATACCGCTGGTCAAATTTCGTTTAGCTGGGGTCTTGGTCTTGGTGCGATACTGCTGTTGCTGTCTGGTATACTTTTACTGGTTGCAGGGATTTTAGAGATTTTTGCGAATACAACGTTTTATAAAAAATAACTACACATATTTATCTAAATAGTAAATACTAAAACACAGATGATCTATATCTCAATTGGGGAGCATGTATGATAATTAACGCTGATTTGCATATTCATTCTCGTTTTTCAGGAGCCACTAGTGAAAAAATGAACATTAAAACCCTTTCTATAAAGGCTCCTCAGAAGGGGATAAATGTTGTTGGAACTGGCGACTGTCTGCATGGTGGCTGGATAAAAGAGATAAAACAATGTGAAAAAATTGATGAAGGAACATTTGAGCTTAATAACACTCGTTTTATTTTAAGCACTGAAATAGAAGATACTAACAAGGTGCATCATTTACTGTATTTTCCCAGTTTTTCAAGTGTAGAAGATTTTAAAGAAAAAATAAAATCATATAGTAAAAACCTTGAAACTGATGGTCGCCCTAATGTACGGCTTGATGGCATACAGCTTGCTACTTTTGCAAAAGATGTTGACGCACTTATTGGCCCTGCACACGCTTTTACCCCATGGACTGCAATGTATGCGTATCATAAATCTCTTGCTGATTGTTATGGTGATTTATCTGAATATGTTTCTTTTGTGGAGTTAGGGTTGAGTGCTGATTCGCATTATGCTGATAAAATAAAGGAGCTGCATAGACTGACATTTTTAACAAATTCTGATTGTCATAGTCCTCATCCAGTACGTCTTGCACGAGAATTCAATAGATTTAAAGTTTCAGATGCAACATTTTCAGAGGTAAAAAAAGCACTTTTGCGTGTTGGTGGAAATAAATCTGTTTTGAATGTTGGTCTTCCCCCTCAGGAAGGAAAATACAATGAATCAGCTTGTCTTTCTTGTTATACTCATTATACACTTGAAGATGCTCAGAGGCGTCATTGGAAATGTAAATGTGGAAAAAGAATCAAAAAAGGAGTAAAAGATCGTATTAATGAACTTGCAAGTTTTGATGAACCCGTGCACCCAACGTATCGTCCGCCTTATGTTCATCTTATTCCTCTTACTGAGATTATTTCCAAAGCTGTTGGTCAACGAACGCCGTTTACTCAGACTGTTACTAGGATTTGGGAGGATCTTGTTAGTGCTTTTGGCAGTGAAATTACGGTTCTTCTTGAAACACATATTAATGATATCTCTAGTGTCACATCACCTGCTGTGACCGATGCGATACAGGCTTTTAGAGAACATAAAGTAGTAATCATTCCAGGTGGTGGCGGGCAATATGGTAGAATTGAGCTCCCAACTGAAGAAAATATGGTTGCAATATCTTTAGGTCCTGGTGATAAACAAACTTGTCTTTTAGATTATTCTTGAGGATGTAGTATTATGAAGGATTATAGTTCTGCTTTGAATAAAATAAAAGATATTGTTGAACTAGAAAACCCGGGTTTAATAGTTGATAAAGTTGTTGATTTTTTATATAATAATTTTGACAAGTACAGTTGGATTGGAATATATGTTGTTCAGGGAAATGATTTAATTCTTGGTCCTTGGAGAGGAAAACAAGCCACAGAGCATACAAAAATACCAGTTGGAAACGGTATTTGCGGTGCTGCTGCCTCCTCTGGTAAAACTGAAATTATTAGTGATGTAGCTGAAGATGAGCGGTATCTTTCTTGTTTTATTTCTACTAAATCAGAAATTGTGGTCCCCATATTTTCTAATGGAAAAGTTATTGGTGAAATTGATATAGACTCAGATCTCACTAATGCGTTTGATCATGAAGATTCCGTTTTTTTAGAAAAAATCGCGGAAATGATTAGTAGTTTTATAAAGTAATTTTTTCAGCACTCAAGATCTTCATCACAGCCATTAAGGCTCAGAAAAGGTTCGATCATCACTGAGTTTGGGTATGCTGGTCATTTAATTTAATTCTTTCTTATTAGGTTTTTTTTTAAAAGATTTATCCCATTACATCCCAAATAGCATTATTCCAAAGATGTCTTAATTTTGAAACTGACACATCAATAACCGAATTCTGATTATCAGATATAACCACGTTATTTTCAGTTGTTTTTCCTATCAAAATAAATGGTGTCTTGTTATTATTAAGTGTTTTTTCAAATTCAGATTGCAGTTCTTTTTTTACTTCAATAATCCAACGAGTATTTGACTCAGAAAATATTTTAAAATCAGACCTGAGATCTTTTGAAATCTTTGAAAGATCTACGACCGCACCGATATCACCGCCTATTGCCATTTCAGCAATACAAACGCCTATTCCTCCTTCGCTTACATCATGACAGGATGCAATTAACTTTTTATCGATACATGATAGTATCCCTTTCATACATTTTTGAAGCAGCGATATATCACTTTTTGGTACAAATCCTCCTTCAATTCCCAAAGTTTTATAGTATTCAGAGCCACCAAGTTCCTTTCTTGTTTCTCCTCCTACAAGATATATAGGATTGTCTTTTTGTTTAAAATCCGCTGTTACACATTTTCTAATATCTTTTACAATACCTATTCCTACAAGCTGAGGAGTAGGTGGTACTGCAGTCTTTACTGATTCATTATAAAAACTCACGTTTCCAGAGAGAAATGGTAGCTTAAGCTTGCGTGCCATATCTCCTAGGCCACGGCAGGCTTCATAAAATTCACCCATGCGATCAGGTTTTTCAGGGTTTCCAAAGTTTAGGCAATCAAGAAGAGAATCAGGTTTTGATCCAACAGAGACAAGGTTGCGACATACTTCATCTATTGCAGAGCATGCCCCATCATATGGGTTTTTTTCCATAAAACGTGGGTTAACATCTGCGGTTACTGCAAGACCTCTAAAAGAGGTTTCAAGAGGTTTTACAACAGATGCATCGCCATGGGATTCACAGCCAAGTTTTCCTTGGAGGGGTTTTATGACAGTATTGCCACGTACTTCATGGTCATATTGACGGATTACCCATTCTTTAGAGGCAATGTTTTCTGAAGAAAGAACTTTTTTCAAAGAATCATTTACATTTGGTTGTTTGAAATCTTTTTCTTTTTCAATAATTTTAGACTCGGGTATAGTATGTGGTCTAAGGCAGCTGTCATATACTGGCCCACCAGTAAGAAACTCTAAATCCATTTCAAGGATTTTCTCTTTTTTATAAAATACTCGTGTAATTTGGTCTTTTATCACCTTTCCAATAGGAACTGCAGTGACATCCCATTGCCTACAGATATGCAAAACCTTTTCAACATTTTCAGGAGCTACAACAAACAACATACGCTCCTGACTTTCAGAAACCCAAACTTCCCATGGAGACAATCCCTCTTCTTTTAAAGGTACATCATCTAAATGTATTTCTGCGCCAAAACCTGCAGCATACGCAAGCTCACCACAAACGCAAGAAAGACCGCCGCCACCAAAATCCTTAAGTCCCTCAAGCAAACCCTTTTTATTACACTCAAGAGTGCAATGAATAACAGGCTCCTTTGTAATTGGATCACCAACCTGTACTGCAGAACGACTACTTTCTTCACTATCATCAGTAAGCTCAGCAGAAGCAAAAGTCACCCCATGTATACCGTCTCTACCAGTTTTACCACCAACATAAACATACACATTTCCCGGTGCTTTTGCCCGACTGTGAATAAGCTCTTTTTTAGGCAAAATGCCAACACAACCAACATTCACCAAACAATTACCTGTATATCCCTCATGAAAATATACTTGGCCACAGAGTGTTGGAATACCAATACGGTTCCCATAGTCTTTAATGCCGTTTACCACGCCTTTAAACAAATACCGAGGGTGTTTTACACCCTTAGGAAGCTTTTCACGTGGATAATCCAATGGACCAAAAAACAATGGATCAATAAAAGCAACTGGTTGACCACCCATGCAAACTACATCACGGACGATGCCACCTATGCCTGTTGCAGCACCACCATATGGCTCAATTGCAGATGGATGATTATGTGACTCTAAACCTGCAGTATAATAATGGTCTTTATCAAACTCAATGACTCCTGCATCCTCACGAGCAATAATGCGTTTTTCTTCAATACCAAAAACAAATTTTTTCAGAGGAATCTTTGATGATTTATAACAACAATGCTCTGACCAAGCCTGCCCAAGAGCTTGTAGCTCTACATCAGTTGGAAGACGTTTTTTTTCTAAAAAATATTCTTTAACCCTCTTCATTTCCTGCAATGCAAGGGCAAGACCTAGATTATTGCTAATTTCCTCAAGCTGATTATCAGAAGCTGAAAACACATCAATTTCAAAAAGATCAAAAGAAACATTTTTTTTCTTAAACAACTCATCAACTGCCAAACTAGCTGTACTCCCCACAGTCATCTAAATCTCCATTTTATTTTTTTTCAACCTCAATATCATATGAATGAATAACAGGATTTGTTAAAAGGCGCTGACACATTTGTTCAACATTATCTTTAACAGCTTTTTCATTTTTCCCTTCAAGAATTAGATCAACAACTCTAATTGTCTGCGCTTCTTTAACCTGATTAAAACCTAGTAGATGTAATGCTTTAAGAGTATTTGCTCCTTCAGGATCCGTTACTCCTTTTTTCAATCGAATAGTTACGCGTGCTTCATACATAATAATCTACGGCGCACAATCAAGAAATATATAGATAAGGTTATCGTTTCAAAAAAGATTTATATTTTGGCTAAAACCTCTTTTATTTCCCTTTGAAAAACATCAAGCCCATTCTCATTTGTAATTATTATATCTGCTGATTTGATAACATCCCCAAGACCCCAACTAAGTTCTCGCCTGTCTCGTTCTTCTAAAACAGATACGTCCATGCTATCATCTTTTCTTTTTCGACTTAACGCTCTTTTTCTTCGGGTTTCTGTAGAAGCATTGACTGCTACAAAAACAAATTCAGATCCAAGCTTTTGTTTAAAAAAATCAACCTCCTCAGGATTTCGCAATCCATCTATCACAATTACATTTTTTTTGTCAAAAGCTTTTATTTTTTCAAGTGTTCTTTTAGCCCAAATATCTTTTCCATGGATTTTGCGCATGTCATTGGCTACTTTTCCCACGTTTCTATCATTAAAATCAAGACCTTGACTTTCTACTTCTTCCCAAATGCAGTCACCCATACGAATTACCGGTATGTCTTGTTCTTTTGCGATTTTTACTGCCTCTGATTTACCCGAGCAGGGCATACCAGTAAACGCAATAATTTTCATCTTTCTCTCCTAATTTTTGATGATTATAGTGCAGGGGGAGCGATTTGAACGCTCGAATGCCTACGCAACAGGGTCCTAAGCCCTGCCCCTTTGACCATGCTCGGGTACCCCTGCAAAGTGAAACCCGAATATATCCATCAGTCAAAAACCTTTGTGAAACACTTACAACACTAATAATTCAATAAACTTAGTCGAGATTTCCTTTTAATAACGATTGTTCTCCATATTTTGCATAACATTCAGAGCAGAACTGTCGAGCTATCAATGAATGAAGATGCTCATTCACACCTGCTTCTAAATGATAGATTTCCCCTGGATTAATTGTATTATCACAGTTTGTACACACTTTTGGGAATTTCGACTGTTTCTTATTTAACTTGGTTTTAATCCCCTTCTCATCCATACAATTCACACAGTCCTCAACAATTACGTATAATAAAATAGTTTTCCCTCTCATGCCCTAATAACAAATAGGTACTAGATTTAAGTATAAGTAACAGTATTCACGAAAAATACTTCGTGTATATGGCGGTGGAACAGACTACCCATCATAGCGAGCATTCATCTCAAGGGATGGTGCCTATAAGGGTGGGGTAGTCAGGAAATCCCGACGGGCCCATAACCCGTAGATCAGTGGTTCAAATCCACTCCCCGCTATTCTTTTTTTAACAAAAACATCACATTTATATCATGCAATAATCTATGTTATAAACCTGTGAAAAAAGACAAATCAGACAGATTCTGGGAAATCGACGCATTAAGAGGTATCGCAGTACTATTTATGATACTCTTTCACGCTCTTTTTGATTTAAACTATTTCAACATCTATAAAATAAACCTTCAATCTGATGCATTTTTAATTTATGCATATACGAATGCATCGATATTTGTATTTTTAGTTGGAATATCATTAACCCTTAGCTATTCAAAAGCATCAGATAGCTTAACAAAAAAACAAATCCAGTTAAAATTTATAAAGAGAGGATTTAAAACACTAGCATTAGGACTAATTATTACACTTGCGACTTTGATTTACCTTGAAAGAGGATTTGTCATATTTGGCATACTGCATTTCGTAGGAATTTCAATACTACTTGCATATCATTTTCTAAAATTTCAGATACAAAACTTGGCGCTAGGAATACTATTTGTTTTTTTTGGAATTATATTAAGAACAATGACATTTGATTTTAATTGGCTTTTATGGCTTGGTTTTACTCCTTCAAGTTTCTACACTATAGATTATTTTCCTTTACTTCCCTGGTTTGGAGTTGTCTTAATTGGAATATTTCTAGGCAACAAACTCTACCCAAACCATAACCGAATCTTCAAAATCAAAGATCTTTCAAACAACAAAATAATACAATTTTTTACATTCACTGGTCAACATTCACTCATAATTTACTTCATTCACCAACCAATTATCATCAGTATCATCTTTCTTTTGACCAATACTTAATACGAAATTTTTAGAGTTGGAGCAAATACTCCTTGCCCTTTTTCAACTCTTCCAACAATTTTAACGTCAACACTAGAATATTTTTTAAGCATATCCAAAGCAGTATCAGCATCTTTTTCAGATACAACCACTGAAAATCCCATTCCCATGTTGAATGTTTGATACATTTCTTTAACTTCGATTTTTCCTTGTTTTTGTATAAAATCAAACACAGGTAAAGGTTCAAAAGGATCATCAATTACATATTTTACTTTTTCATTTAATCGTTTAAGATTGCGCAAGCCACCACCAGTAATGTGGGCAAGCCCATGTACTTTTACTTTTTTTAGAAGCTGAATTATTTCTTTGACATATATCTGGGTCGGCGTAAGATAAATTTCACCGATTGATTTACCAGGATATTCTCCATCTGGGAACTTATCACTATATGATAAATTATTATTTTCAATAACTTTTCTTGCAAGTGTATACCCATTTGAGTGTATACCACTGCTTTTAAGCCCAATTATTACATCACCTGGACCTATTTTTTCTCCGAGTATAATATCATCTTTTTTAACATATGCAAGACACGTGCCTGCAAGATCAAAACCATTAATCAACTCTGGAAGCGATGCGGTTTCACCACCAATAATAGATATATTTGATATTTCAGCGCCTGATTCAAGGCCTTTACCGATCTCCTGGGTAATCTTTGGATCTGGGCTGTCAATTGCAAGATAATCAACAAATGCAAGAGGCTCTGCACCAACACAAATCGCATCATTTACATTCATAGCAATACAATCAATACCCACGGTATCCCATTTATTTAGCTCATTTGCAATCATTACTTTACTTCCAACACCATCAGTGCAAAGCACTAGTGCAAAATCTCCAAATTCAACCATGCCAGCGTAATGACCAGAAAGAGGGGCGCCCACTCTGTTTTTCCGTGTATATTTTATGCTAGACAGAAGTCCTTTAATTGCTGTTTCCTCCTTATCTATGTCAACACCACTTTTTGAATATGTCATAGATTTCAAATATATCACCTTACAATGGGGCAAACCAACAATCCTGTGATAAAGTTTTTGAATCTAAACAGTCTTGCAGTATACCTGTGAAACTATCAGACATTGGCGAAAGAAAAGCAATTGATCTAATTTCCAAGAACTTAAATAGAGGCGATACTGCAGTTTGGATTGGTGATGATTGTGCAGCACTAGATTTTGATGACAAATACTTGTTAATAACAACAGATATGATCAATGAAAAAACACATATTTCAAAAGAAATGAAACCTTTTCAAATTGGCTGGTTTATAGTTGCAATCAACCTTAGTGATATCGCTGCAAAAGGAGGAAAACCTATTGGTTTGACTTTAGCATTAGGACTACCATCTAACACATCAGATATTTTTTTAAAAGAACTCATGAAAGGAGCAGATGCTTGTGCAAAACAATACAAAACTAGCATTATCGGCGGAGATACAAAAGAAAATGATATTCTCACAATTTGTGGAACATCTTTTGGAGTTGTTAAAAAAGACTTTTTCATGGCTCGTAAAGGCACCAAACCAAAAGATATTGTTGCTGTGACAGGGACAATTGGTGGGGCAGGAGCAGGATATTATTCTATTCAGCATAAAATCAAGGATACTTCGCTTAAAAAAATATTATTTGAACCAAAACCAAAAATATATGAAGGCATAGCACTCGCTAAAGAAAAAATCATTACTACAAGTATGGATCTATCTGATGGACTGTCATCATCACTATATCAACTCCAAAAAATAAACAAAGTAGGATTTGAAATAGATCTTGATAGACTTCCGATTTCACCACTGCTTTTAAAACTTCAGAAACAACATAAAATCAACACTCTACAATACGCTCTTCACTTTGGAGGAGATTACGAGCTACTTTTAACAATGCCATCTGATAAATTCCAACAAGCAAAAAAAACAATAGAAAAAACAGGCAATACTCTTACAAACATAGGTATTGTCACTAAAAAAAAGGAGATATTGCAGATATCAAATGGAAATATCACAAAGCTAGAAAACAAAGGCTTTGAACACTTCAAATCACACATTTTTTAAAAAAAATATTACTTTTTTATCTTAGTTAAATTGGTATTTTGGGTACTACTTGTAAAATAAAGGTTTTAAAGGATTAATACCAGAATATATACTTGATATGGCCATAAATAAAAAAATAACTGCAATTTTATTACTATTCATATTATCTGTAGGATGTTTTTCAGGATGTATAGAACAAGGTCCTGATGACTCAAACAAAAAGCCGACAGTACTAATTAAACACCCTGTAGAAGGAAATGTTGTTGCAAACATGGTAATGGTTAGTGGAACAGCATCTGATCCAGATGGAGACGTACTTTTAGTTGAAATCAAAATCGAAGACCAAGACTGGCAAGAAGCATATGGTACAAAAATGTGGAGCTTTGACTGGAACCTATTTCTTATGAACGATGGTTATTATACAATTAGTGCACGTTCATATGACGGAATTTCCTATTCTAACATAGTCAATGTCACTGTAAAGGTTGACAAACCAGAAATTGTAGAATCAGATGCTCATAAATGGGCTGTTTTTATTGCCGCAGCAAATTTCCCTGAGGACAATGATAGTAAACTAGGAAATGGAGGACTGTTTTTAGCAGAAGACATGGCTGCATATTTTATTGAATCATATGGTTATTCTACATCGAATATCTTTATCTTGTTTGATGATGGATGGCTTAGAGATGAAGACGGTGAAGGCAAACCAATTATGACGTTACAAGAACGGCCACATGACTATGATGTTACCTATGGTGGTGCTACAAACCAAAACGTCTATGATACGTTAAATCATGTGATAAACGAGTCAAATCAATTTCGAGATAGCGAAGTGTTTATCTGGATTTTCAACCACGGTTATGGGGATTACAACAACTCACTCACCGGAGGTAAAATCTTTGAACGAAGCGATGTATTTGTATGGGATGACATCATAAGTGATAGAGACCTAGGGGAACTATTAAGCCCGCTTAAATCCCAGAAAACCTGTATAATTGTTGACGCCTGTTTCTGTGGCGGTTTTGCTGATAAAACCATTTTAAACTTCCCAACATTTTTCCTTTTACGATCCGGTCTACCAAAAAACGGAAGAATAATACTTACAGGTGCTAGTAAATTCAGACAAGGATATGCAAGTACCACACAAGGGCCATTATTCACACTGTTTTGGTTTGAAGGAATTACAAGTGGGAAAGCAGATGGGTTTAAACCTGGACTTTTTGAGCGAGGAAAACCAACGAATCTCAACCTATTCAAAGATGGCAAAGTCTCAGTAGAAGAAGCCTTTTATTATTCCAGCTACACACTCAGAACAAATGAAGCATTAGAAGAATATGATACAAGTCACCCGCAAATCAATGACCGGTATCCCCGCAGAGGTTTAATTCTCAGTAAAAAAGAAATGTTTCTAGGAGAAAGTTAATAAACACCTGGTAAGTATAACATTTTTTTGTAATGAAAAAACAAGCCAGATTTTGGCAACCACAAAAAGACAACATAGTACAATGCATGCTTTGTCCACATACCTGTACACTTAAACCAGAAAACCATGGCATTTGTGGTGTACGTACAAACCAATCAGGAAAACTATATAGCCTGATTTATGGGTCTTGTTCTTCTATTTCAGTAGATCCAATTGAAAAAAAACCTTTATATCATTTCTTACCCGGATCATCTGCATTTTCTATAGGATCAGTCGGCTGTTCTTTTACATGTGCTCATTGCCAAAATTATAGTATTTCAACTGCCAAACCAGCACATTACCAAATGCAAGAGCTAACATCTGAAGAAGCTGTTTCACTTGCACAAGAAAACAACTGTCAAAGCATTTCCTTCACCTATAACGAACCAACAATCTGGCATGAATATAGTTTTGATACTGCAAAACAGGCGAAAAAACAAGGGTTGTTTACCTCATATGTCACCAATGGATATATTAATGAAGATCCTCTTCGAGAAATCGCTCCTTATTTAGATGCTATGAACATTGATGTCAAAGCATTTCATGAAGACTTTTATCACAATGTTTGTAAAGCACAACTACAACCCGTTTTACAAACATGTATGCTTGCAAAAACATTAGGAATTCATATAGAATTAACCTATCTTGTTATCCCTACAATGAATGATTCAATAGAAGAAATAACAAAATTTTGCACATGGGTTGTAGAACAATTAGGAAATAACATTCCAGTTCATTTTACACGGTTTCACCCAGATTATAAGATGGCGAATCTTTTTGCAACTCCAATTGATACCTTAAAGAATATTTATGAGGTTGCAAAACAATCGGAAATTAACTTTCCTTATCTTGGCAATGCTCCGTCCTTAGAACATGAAAATACATTTTGTCCAAAATGTAATAATTTACTTATTGAACGAAGTGGGTTTTCTACAAATATTATTGGCTTAAACAAAAATAAATGTAAAAAATGTGGCGTAGAGATGCCTATAGTTATTGACCAATCATAGATGTTTCACTCTATAATCCTATTAAAAGTGCTATAATTATATTAAATTAAGGAAAAATTTAATAAAGGTATAAACATACTTATAAATACACATAAATAAAAATTAACAGTTAAACATAATTAGATTAAAAAGGTGAAATATAAATGATGCTTGCAAAAAATGACAAAATAATCATTATAGCAGGAGTAGTAGTATTACTTATAGCAGCAATAGGTATAGCAATGTACACCTCGCCATCAGTTGACGAAGACGATCATATAACCAGTGAAGAAAAAGGATATGCTGTTACATGGGACACTAAAACATCAACTTTCAAATCTTCAGAGATATTAACTATTGGTAAAAACGAGCCTTACAGCGAATCCTATGAAATAGACAAAGATAATATTGTATCTGTAACTGTTGAAATAGAATGGGAAGACGATAAGACAACAGGTATTTTTACAAAACGGGGATTAGACACACTCACCGTTGATGTAACCTGTGATGGAAAAACACAATCAGATGAGTCAAAAGGCAATGGGACTATAACATTTGAATTTGCTAATATCAACAGTATACCTAGCGAAGATGTTATCGAAGCAGAAGATTTCGAGGAAGCAGAACAAAAAATCAAAGATGAATACTACCTGTCTGACTATCAGACTATTGATTTAGATGTCTCAGTTTCAATTGGAGAAATACGTCTTCTAAAAAGAGCAGGTGATACAGGAAATGACATTGAACTAACTATCACTTACGAATACTTTGAGCCATCACTAATGCAAGATGACCATGATGACCATGATGACGAAAACGACGATGACGACGACATGAACTCAGAAACACTCAAAAAAACCTATTATAATCTAGTAGGATTGGGACTTGTCCATTAACTCATACTTTAAACCGTAAAAACGCAGCAACTCCTCCAATTCCTTCAAATTTTTTTCCTTCATCATGTATTGTATTTATTATTGTAAAATCACTTTGCGTTTCACGAGCAATTCTCAGAAGTTTTTCACCACCTTTACTACGCACGTTAACATCAGATATTAACAGATGTTGCACAGCACCTTTCTGCAGCGCCTCAAAAACTTCCTGTTCACCATATACTACTACTCCCTCTTTTTTAATTTCAGTAAATACTTTCTCAACTAATTGAACCTCATATGATACACGGTTATTCTTTGTAATCTGATCAACAACACCCGATTTAACTGCTTCATGGATACCATTCATACCAGCATTCCCTGTAGCATGTGTAAAACAACTCTTAAACAACTCAGGATTCTTGTTTTTACCATACGTAATCAAATGCTGCCTGGTAAAACCAGGACCAATTACAACAAGAGGACTATCCTCTTTTACATATGACGTAATTACTGTTACAACCTCTTGATAATAATCATGTTCAGTACTTTTACTTTCATACATCTTTCCAGAACGCTTAGAATCAACATCTGCAATCCACTGAACACCACTTTGACGCAGTAAAGCAATTGTCGCTGTATCTTCATCAAGAGATACAAAAACCAAAAGAGCTTGACCACTTTGATGCACTGCTTCGTCAATTCTCTGAAGATC
>Ga0272442_10001185_pt1 | contig 40195 bp, 38 predicted proteins | sample SSMForm2O_FD_200262 | JGI IMG/M metagenome (GOLD analysis project Ga0272442, IMG submission 200262) | Marine sediment archaeal communities from Little Sippewissett salt marsh, Falmouth, MA, United States - SSM-Form-2O | ecosystem: Environmental > Aquatic > Marine > Wetlands > Sediment ... | reverse complement strand
TCAAGCGAAAAAAGAGCAGAAAATCTATTCAGCAGATAATTGAATATTATGCCCAATACCCCTTGACAACCCCCCGCTCATTGATATAATGTAGCGTAGACTTACCCCGTTAGAGAGAACACAATGTATTATACCTATGTGATTCAAAGCATAAAAGATGGCCGATGGTATACGGGTGCAACGTCAGATTTACGGAAGCGCTTTAAAAGGCATAATAGCAACAAGGTTTCTTCAACAAAAGGCCGTGGCCCGTTTGAACTGATATATTATGAAGCATGTTTGGATGAAAAGGATGCGTTTGCAAGGGAGAAGTATCTTAAATCCGGAATGGGAAAGAAATATCTTCGAACCAGGTTAAAGCGCTTCCTTTCTCTAACGGGGTAAACCCGGTTCCCCCGCTTGCCCCGTAGGTGCTTGCATCGTATGGGGTAGGTGCTTGCACATATCGGGGCCTCGAGATTTCCCCGGCTATTGCCTGTCAAGCCATAGCTTCAGCGACGGCTGATTTTTTTGTCCGGGGGCTGGTGTGTTGGAATCGTGGATAAGGAGTATCTTGGGTAGTTAGGTCTAAACAAGGAAAAATGATAATGAAAAAGATGATTATATTAATAATTGCAGTGTTCGCAGGTTTTCCGCTCTATGGGGAGACCGTATATGAGATTAAAGATGAGACTACCCTTATAGCAAGAGAAGATGAGAAAGTATTATGGGAAACGTACTTTGCTGATTTGGATGAAATTAAAGGCCCTATTGAATTTGGAAGTAATCTCTATTTGGGACAATTGAATCATCTTTTTCAAATAGACTATTCAACAGGAGAGATAATTGAACATTATCCTTTCCCGGGAAAGATAGCATCGATCGGGACAAAAGAGCATTCATTAGTCATTGAATGCAGTGAAAAACATGGTTATGAAGATGATAGAATCTATACAGAAACTTTTATTTGGAAACCTGGGGATCCTGCAATACCCACGTACTGCAACGGGTCTTTATATCAAGCACGCTTTCTTCATAAAATGGCAGAGTATGTATTGGAAAAGGAAGTGGAAAAAGAAGGGATTGCCGATCCTGTCTATTTTGAAAATTACTATGAAGATTGCGGTAAAGGGCCGGCTCCCACTCCATTGAATATAACTCGTATTGAAAAGGAAACCAAGAACAGATTACAGCCATATCTACCTATTCTTGAAAGACTCCATTCGCGGCACAAGTCAAATCCTTGGTACTTATTTAGGTTGGCTCAAATACACTTTCTTTTGGGAAACTCGCAGAAAGCTGAAGAATGTTTCAAAGGGACTACAGGTGTGTTAAGGTCTTCGACTACTGCTTTGAATATGTCCAGTGAAGCGTATGGCATTGGACAAAAAAAGTGGAGTCAGCAGATGTATGACTTCGGGTGCAGGCTCAGGTACAAGGAGGGTTTTGTCCCGCAATTCCCTTCGACCTTAATTCGGATGGTTATTGATATGTATGTTGCTGACTATGTTGAATGCGCGGTCAATAGAGATAACCTTGACGAAGCCGGAATGTTGCTTGAGCGAACGTATACGGTTGCCCCCCGCACTGAGGCAGCTGCTTTTGCGTATGGAGGTTTGATGAAGGAATTCAAGAAAGCAGGGAATACGGCAAAGGCGAATCTGTGGCAAAGTAGAATGGGTCAAGCTAAACCGTACTCGTTTTTTTCGGGAGTAAACCTGTCCGATTGGCACTTTATTTCATTCACCGTGTGTATGGGTTGTGTTGTGGTGTATTTTCTCCTTCTTGTTGCAATCGTGATGAAGGCAGTAAGACGGCACCGAAGCTTGACTGCCATGGATAGTTCTGAGAGCAAGGAAGAACAGAGCAAACCATTCTTGTTTTTCAACAGGCCATTATTCAAAAGGGTAATAATCCCGTCAAATCCATTCAGGTATTGCACAAGGGGAGAATATCTCAGCTTCTTATTGCTGTTGCTTGCAGGCGTATATACAAGCTTGGTGGGAGGAGCAATAGTTGAAAACATCTCGTTCTCTGCCGGCGCTGATCTTGCAGCTATTTCCGGGAATCCGGGTCATGTTCTGGCAAGGAATTGGTACGAGCAACTTGATGACTGCAATGCCAAACATAATCTGCTTGGTCTCCACTATTTCGTACGAAACGAGTATGAAAAGGCAATAGAGGAATTCAAGAAATGTAAAGGGAGCATGTCTGCATTGAATAACCTTGGTGCTTCACTGAAGAAGACCGGACAGGAAGATAACGCAAAGGAAACCTGGACAAAGGTCACCGAAGGTGAATTCGTATCTGAAGCGCGATACAATCTAACAGGAATACCCGAGGGCTTCTGGGGAGAGTACGCGAGGCGGCACTTTCCAGGCGAACTGCTTTTGACTCCTCCTTCAACAGAGGAATGGCACGAGATGCTGGAAGTGCGTTCTGTGTTCGGAAATCCATTCAGCATCTGCGGAGCCTTTTCTCTGAATTCTTTTTCGATAGGGGTCGGACAGATCGTAGCTTTGGTTTTGTTTCTGGTAGTCACGCTCAGTGGTATGGCGACTGCATGGCACGTTTTTCAAACACCTGTTGCTGTTGACAATACTGATACCAGAGGCTGGCAGTGGTGGTTGGGTGTTCTTATCCCTGGCTCGGCTCGTCAATGGATGTGTTTCGGGAGCGTGGTGTGTGTGGTATGGGTAAGTTCGTATATTATTTTCGGGCTTAATGGACGTTACTTGAAAGGGATATTGAGTATTATTGAGGCCATATCCATCCCAAGCACATTGAAATCATTTGGCGTAGGCATGCCTCTGCACGAAATGTCAGGACTCAGGGCTTTCATAGCATCAACATACAGATGGCTACCGATAACCATTCTTCTCGTAAATTTCGCATTTATGATAGGGATACGCTTAAAGAACAGAAATGCACAGAACGTTGATTCAAAAAATATATTTGTGCCCGGGAACATATTCTTCAGTATTACAGTAGGTATTATCATTGTGGTTCATTTCTTGGAAGGTGGTTTGATTGGCAATATGAAATACGTTTTGATTGTGTCTGCTTTGGCATATTTGGCGTCAATTGTCATTTCAATTATTCATTCTAAGAGATTAGCACTAACAAACAAAGAAAATACTAATGAACCTCCAGCTGAAAGAGAAACTAAGGATCGTCCATGACCGAAGAAACCCCGGATAAAACAGAACAGGTCTTGGACGAGGCCAAGGAGAATAATTCCGAGAAGAAGCGAATCTTGACCGGGAGCATAGTAACCAGTTGTGTTATAGCAACTGTTATCCCGATAGTAATCGCCTGGTATGGGGGAGGTGCATATCTCAGAGCAATGTGGCTATTTGTGATTCCCATTATTATCTTTTTCACTGGACTCATCCTGCTCATCCATTATACAATTCTGAAAGCAATACTGCTGTATCGGAAGAAAGACCCGACCGAAATTGCATGGGGAAAATCAAAAACTATTGCCTTAACCCTTGCTGTAGCATTCGTTTTTATAGGTTGGTATTTGGGGGTTCAGATAAGACAGTTCAGATGCCGATTGATCGGCGAGAGCTGCGAACCTATATTTGTATCACTGGATGAATATAAAAAAGAGCATGGAACCTACCCTGAAAAGCTTAAGGATATTGCAGGGATTGACAGCATCATTAAGGAGGCTGGTATTACTGTTACTGAGGGCAAAGGATCCTCTGTGCCGGAGCTGTCAGAAGCCCAGGTAACATTTTATCTGGAACCGGATCGATATGTAAGTGTTGTCCCGATTGAACACAAGCTGTTTATGAGTATTACCCGGTTTTATGTTTACGTAAGAGATTCAGAATCAGATGAATGGATAAAAGACCATATTGTCTGGTTCTTAATGCCAGTGGATTGATTGTAATGAAGGATTACGAAGCCAGACCAATCTTTCGCAGCTTGGCTGCCATACTTGCGATTTGCGGATGGGTAGCATGTATCGGTTCTTGTGCATCAAGGGAGACTGAATCATGGCTCGAATTCTTGGCGATTCCACTGCCAGTGGGGCTGATAGCGCTTGGTCTATCGTTCGTGGCTATAACCGGAAGAGTTCCTTGGTTATTGCGCTGGGTCTTTTTGACATTCGATGAGAAGGATAAGAAGGACGATAAAGATGACTGAAACCCGTTGTCCTTACCGACTAACTCGGGTCCCGGGCTGTGGCCTTCATTTGCCAATCGATTCCCCTTGACAACCCCCCGCTTCCCGATACAGGATTGAAACAATCCTGACCGGGATTTCGCTTTGCTCAACATTCTTTGGGGTAATTGATATTTGACATTATGAGGAATTATGATATAATGTAGCGTAGACTTACCCCGTTAGAGAGAACACAATGTATTATACCTATGTGATTCAAAGCATAAAAGATGGCCGATGGTATACGGGTGCAACGTCAGATTTACGGAAGCGCTTTAAAAGGCATAATAGCAACAAGGTTTCTTCAACAAAAGGCCGTGGCCCGTTTGAACTGATATATTATGAAGCATGTTTGGATGAAAAGGATGCGTTTGCAAGGGAGAAGTATCTTAAATCCGGAATGGGAAAGAAATATCTTCGAACCAGGTTAAAGCGCTTCCTTTCTCTAACGGGGTAAACCCGGTTCCCCCGCTTGCCCCGTAGGTGCTTGCATCGTATGGGGTAGGTGCTTGCACATATCGGGGCCTCGAGATTTCCCCGGCTATGGTTGTTATTTTTACAGGGATATTCCGTTTAACGGAGATTGAATTGGTGAAAAAGCTGGTTTTCTGTTTGCTGCTGATGTTGCTCGTGATTGGGTGTAAAGACCGCTCAGAAAACACCAGTGAGCCTTTAACTCAGAAAGAGAATAAAATGAATGACGCTGAGACTGCTCGAAATCGAGCAAAGGATGATAGAAACTGGGTCACATTCCTAGGCAATTCAGCGGAATATCAAAAGTTGGCGGGACCGGAATTGGAGTTGGTGGGGTATGTCACGAGAACTGGTGTGGCACCCGAGGGGCATCCGGAGCAAACGAAATGGTTCTGTTCTCTGGTTATTAATCACCCATGGCTACCGACAGTCGATTTGAGAAACTACACGGATGCTTGGATCCGACTTTACGGCCATATGAAGGCTGCGGAATTTCAACTCCCGAAAGTCCTGATTAAGGCCAAGCTGAAACGTGACCGTTCGCAGGGCAAATATCCGATAGTGGTTCCCGGGTCTATGCGGCTTATGGACACGAGCGAAACAGATCAAGCGATGTCCTGGAACCTGAATATGTCCCTGCTGCCTGTGGACAGAGATTACTTCCCTATCTCGTTGATTGTAGCCTGTGAAAGTGTTTCGGAAGCTGATTCCAAAGCAGGTTACAGTGGAATCTGCCATGCCTCACAAGATTTCAAGGTGCTCGAAGTAATGCATGGTGAAGCAAAAAAAGGGCAATTTCTACACCTCAACTATAGCTATCCGATAAGCGGAAAGTGCCGTGCAGTTAACAAGAACGAACGGGTTATCTGGGTATGCACCTCGTCCAATCATGGATATGGCGCCGTTGCGGATACGTTACGCAATCGGGAAGAAGCACGCCAACTTGCGGCAAGGATGAAGACCACGCCTGTGCCAACACGAAGAGACTTGATGGATCTTAGTTTCAACGGTGCCAAGGTGTCAACTCATCTGGAACGGGAGGTACCGGCGTTGTTCGCAGAGACACCTGTCGGCTCGGGAAAGTGGGTACTGCGTAAGGAAGTGAAGGATGTGTATAGCGGGCCGGATGGGGCAGTTTACTTTCTGCCAAATAACAAGAGTTATTTCTATCGGCGAGATATGTATGACTGGCTTGGCCGCCGGCAGTCGTACTATTTTGGGCCATACGACCATGACAGAACGCTTTTGAAATGAATAGTCATAAGCTATTAGCTGTATATAGAAAGAGATCAGTAGCATGACATTAACCGTTTTTCCTTCTTGGTCAAAACGTGCGGCGAAAAATCAAATTCCTGCGCGTTTCACCCAACAAGGAAGATTTTTTAGGCCCGAAAAAACGCGTTTTGATACACATTGATTATTGAAAATAAAGGACTTAGCGGGCTTTGACCAAGAAGGAAGGTTTTTTGCGGGTTTCACCCAAGAAGGAAAGGTTTTGGGCGAAGTGAATTTTATGGTTGTTCAGAAGTGTGATTTGTCGAATATGCCGTAAAACCTACGCACAGCGCGGTATCCAGCCTTTCAGCTTTGCAGCGATTTTGAGGGGTGATTTTTTCCTTGTGGAGTGTCGCGAGTCGCCCCGATTTATTTTATTTCAATACACCGATTTATTTTGTTTCAATATTAATACTATCAATAAATTGAATATTATGCCCAATAGGGCGTTCTGCTTCTCCCTTCCCGGTCATTACCATATGCATAATCACACCGACACTGCAGATATGCATGTAAAATTAAAGTAATACTATAAATATGCATGTCAAACAATAGTGGATTTGATAGCACGCCTGGAAGACTTTGATTTTTCCCGGATATATCTTGACAAACACATTTGTTTTGTTATTATTTTAATGGAAGTTTGACGCGCAATTATCGTCAACGGTGATGGGTCCCACCATAACCGCCTTTTTAAGGCTGACGGCTCCTACTTGATCATTAACAAATAGGAGCTTGTCATGAAAAAAGCCTTAAGCAACATACCAAGGCGGGAAGAATTCATCTCACTCAAGACAGAAAAAACAAAACCATTTACAGATCCAAATAGATTGTATGTAACATTGGACAAAGCATCAAATCTTTCCGATAATACTGGTTTTATTGATAGAAACAATTAGTTTAAGCAGGATTTAATGTGAAGAAATGTCCTTTCTGCGCTGAAGATATCCAGGATGAAGCAGTCAAGTGCAGATAATGGAAGATTTATATGAGTGAATATATTGTCAAAATAGACTGGACGAAGTATTTTGATCCAATCGGGATATCAGAGCATCTCCATAAAAAGGACGTATTGTATCTTCTTGGGACTTACGACATGTCTTTATTCATCGGTATTGCTGAGGGCACAGATACCGTTGGCGACAGAATCAAGATTCACATGGAGGAACCAGAAGGTCCTGTCCAATGGATAGAAGAGCACAAGGATGAAATGTGGTATCCTTGGGATGTCAAAGTCGGAACTCCCGACCTTGAGAAACATGATGAAGGAAGATTGCGGGATGTCATGTCCTTGCTGACCCAGAAGGAGCACAAACGTGGGGGATGTCTGGCACAAGAAGGACCGGACCGGAAAAAGAGCAGTTCGTATTTTCCGAGGTTGATAGTAATAAACGAAGGAGACTATCCTCCTCTGCTCAATGAATACTTTGAAGACACAAGAGTATTCACACAGAAACTGCAGCCGTATGTTCTTCCTGATGAAGTCCAATAGCAGGAACTGGGCCCTTCCATTTACGGGTTCAGCATGCCAAAGGAATTGGTATGAAAGACCGAAATTGAGAGATACGGAATAGTATAAAAAGGAACTGTTGGGAATTCAAGCATTGTGAGAGAGAGGCTTGGGGGTCAAAGAAAGAAGTGTCTGGAGAATGTCCGGCCTCAAAAGCAGTAATTCATAACGGTATAAACGGCGGGAAGAATGCCGGACGACATTGCTGGATGGTTTCAGGCACGGTTTGCGATGGATATGTTCAGGGCGAGGTTGCTTCCAAGCTCCAGCATTGTGTCCTCTGCGATTTCTTCAAACTCGTTAAGAAGGAAGAAGGAGAAAGGTTCAAGGCATAGGTATGTGCTTGGGACCTTCAAATAAAAATGAATATTAGGAGGCGATTATAATGAGTATCATTTCGGTTTTGCGTGAAGAGTGCATTAAGATAGGCAGTGGTGCCTCAAATAAACATGAAATTCTCAGGTGCATTGCCGCCCTTGCCAAGAAGTCTGACATTTTGGACAAGGTCGAAGAGGAAACAATCTTCGAAGGCCTTCAAAGACGGGAGGAAATCGCTTCAACAGGATTTGAAAACGGCGTAGCGATACCCCATTGTTTTATTGAAGGCATCGAGGATTTCGTTGTCGGCATCCTTATTGAACCCGAAGGTGTGGACTTTGATTCCATTGATGAAGAAAAGGCCAAGATACTTGTGTTCATTGTCGGGCCTGAATCCGAAAGAAACCGCCATATCAAGTACCTCTCGAATATCTCCCACACCCTGCGGATACCCGAGGTGTGCCAAGAACTCATTTCTGCCAAACACCCCACTGCAGTCAGTGAGGACTTTCTCAGGCATGCCAGCGTCGAGACCATAAGCCGACCTGACGATGCTACGTGTCTGTGCTATGTTTTCGTGCAGAAGGAAGAGAAATTCGAGCCGGTCCTGGAAATACTCCAAGCAACCGATGTCCGGGGTATCTCAATCATCGAGGCAAACGATGCCAACCACTACCTGCAAAAGATGCCGCTTTTCGCCAGCATAATGAATGACCGTGCGAAAGGGTTCAACAGGATTATTATCAGCATAATCAGTAAAGAGCTTGTCAATGAGGTCATCCGCCAAATCGACCTTGAAGCTGGTGGTCTGGAGGGAGATGACGGGATCACAGTGGTTGTTCAGGAGAATTCTTTTATATACGGTTCAATGATTGTCTGAGCGTGATATGGTGGTTTATGCATATCATCTCAGTCAATCTTTAACATAAAGCTGAGGATACATGGAAACTATACATAGCATGCAATCTTTCGTCCACTCATTGCCGGTTCCCGTCTTCCTTGTTATAGGGTTGAGTGTTCTTCTGAGCTACTATGCTGGAAAAATAGCACGGCTGACCGGACTGCCCTCGCTTGTGGGGTATATGATAATTGGTGTTCTCCTGGGGCCGTCGTTTATGGATGTCATCAGCGACAATATGCAGGAGGAACTTTCCTTTATTACCGAGATTGCGCTTGGATTTGTTGCCTTCATGATCGGCCTTGAACTGAGTATCGCATCCTTGAAACGCCAGGGGGTTGGTATTGTCTCAATAATTCTTTCGGAATCCTTCGGGGCTTTCTTTGCTGTAACACTGGCCGTATACGTTTTGACAAGGGATTTAACTCTTTCACTAATTTTCGGAGCCATGGCTCCTGCGAGTGCTCCAGCCGGGACGGTTGCAGTTATCAAGGAGTTCAGGGCAAAAGGCAGTCTTACAAGAGCACTCTATGCTATAGTCGGTTTTGATGACGGCGTGGCAATCATCATTTTCGGCTTTGCTGCCGCTTTTGCAAGAAATATGCTCTTGAGAGAAACCGGGCACGTTGCATCGGACTTCTTTGCGGCTGTATTCCATCCCGCGGAAGAGGTGTTTCTGAGTCTTCTTGTCGGTTGTCTGGTTGCAGTCGTTTTTTGCCTTCTGGTGCGGAGGTTGACAAACAAGAGGGACATTCTGATTCTTGTGTTTGGTTTCATATTATTGATAAATGGTCTATGCTCGATATTGCACCTTTCACTTATCTTGACAAACATGGTTCTCGGATTTACTGTTGTTAACACACAGAAGGATGTTCTGATCCGAAACATGTCGGGTCAGCTGTCGGATGTAATGTCCATTCTCTTTATCCTGTTCTTCACACTTGCGGGGGCACATCTTCATATAACACTTCTTCCGTCGCTGGGAATACTTGGAATAGTCTATGTCATCTTTCGCTCTCTCGGCAAAATCATTGGAGCCCGGATAGGAGCCCTTGCAGGAACGGTCCATGAAAGCGTCAAGAAGTATGCCGGAATAGGAATCCTCTCTCAGGCCGGTGTTGCCATTGGCCTGGCCCTTATCGTGAAGCATGAGTTCGCCGGTCTTGGAAAGGTCATTCGTACCGTAGACGGGCGAGAAATAACTTCAGGCGACCACATAGGAATGGCGATTCTGACAACTGTAACTGTTACGTGTATAATTTTTGAAATCATTGGACCCATATTGACGAAAATAGCTCTTCAAAAAGCCGGGGAGATTGAAAGAGCTGAGGAGGAAACTTCTTAGATATGAGAGATAAACTCAGCAAGCAATCGGTGGGAGATTTACGCAATCTCATTGTGTCAGAACCACCACAATCAGCGCAGATGAAAGCATTGATGTTCTTTCGGAAAAGTTAATCAGTGATCCCAGGACCCGTCACGTCTATGTTGTTGATGAAGACAATGTATTGATTGGATCAGTACGGCTCAATGCAGTAGTTGAATATCTTTTTCCTAATGAGGTAGTGTGGGAAAGAATGTCATTGCATGCTTATGGAGACCATTTCACCAAGGAAAAGATTCGAGATATAATAAATGAGGACTTCAGATATGTTACGGACGACACATCCGTCTCCGATATGGTTCAGGTAATGATTGGAGAGGAAATCAATGAGCTCCCAGTCGTTGATGAGAACCGCAAGGTAATTGGGGAGGTGAATATGCTCGAAGCGGTAGCATATTATGTCCGTCTTCTGCGGAAAGGACAGGGAACCGGATAATCAGCCGCAAAGACCATATGGAAGGAAGACATTAGAGGAACTCATGAACATCAATCAACTAAAGGAAAGGGCCAAGGAACTCGGAGTGAAGGTCGTCAGCGAGAGCAAGCCTGAGCTTATCAGGGCGATCCAGAAAGTGGAGGGTAATGAAGCATGTTTCGGTAGAAACGAGGACGGCCACTGTGAATACTCCGACTGCTGCTTCTGGTCGGACTGCATTGTCAATGATACGCTGGACATGGAGCGAGAATGCTGAGATCGCCCAAGCGACAGAAGATCCTTGGTGTTGACTAGGCCCTACACTGTTTGGCTTTCCGGTTTTGGGTATTAATGGATAGGAACCTGGAAAACCGTTTTTCCATGTCAAGGCTCCTCCTGCCGGAAAAGTATCAGAAAGATGCGGTAAATCTGAATGAATTATAGACCCGGGGCAGGAGATGTCAAACTTTTTTCGGGAAAAATTTCGGGAAAGACAGGTGTAGATGGCGGACACGGATGATGACCGAGCGGAGTTTTTCTGTCTCCAGACTGTGTGTGTTCGGGATCAGGATTTCTCATGCGCTTTTGGTCCTTGCGCCCTGCGGGGAGGAGTCTTGGAAAAAATGGCGGTTGTTCAACACCAGTAAGGAAGATCAAAGAGCAAAAGGCCTAAAGGTGATTCTTGTTACTCAATTCAGGTTTTATTCCCACAAGAAGGCTAAATCCTGGGGTCAAATACGTTCAATTAATTCTTGACATTTTGCTGATTCATCGTATAATAGAAATAACATTTTTTTGATACACCTCCGATAGGCACATCTCCTGCAAAGTATTAAGCATCCACGGAGGGTCTGACATGTCAAACACGAATGACCGGAACCCATGATAGTAGTTGAGGACGTACAGAAAGAGGAAAAGTAAAGAAGTGCCTGACCCAAGTGTACCAAACGGCGACCGGAGCTCGCACAAGGAGACTGATACCTATCGGTTGCGAAGGATCCTTGCCCATGATCCATTGTCTGTAGACTTGGTGTCGGCGTTTGCCGGGGACCGGCCGCTGACCGAAGCCGAGGAATCTTTGCTCTCCAACCTGAAGAAAAGCCGGGGAGAACTCTTCTGCTCCGATCTTCTGTACGCGGTAACACACCAATACTTTCCGCCGGCAGCGGCAGATAAACTCTGGGAGGAAATTCTTCGCCACAAGCTCGACGTATCGAAAAAGTTGAAAAGAAACGTACAGATTATTGTTGCCACCCTGGATTACCTCACGAATTTCAAGAGCGATATCCATTTGCCCACGCTGGTCAATGAGGGGCATATCGCTGAAATCGTGAAAATGTCAATGAGGGACGGACTCACAGGACTCTTCAATCACACAAGCTGCTACGAGATCATCAATCTGGAGCTGAAGGTCTATGCACGGCACGGCACGGTCGTATCCCTGATCCTGACGGATATTGATGATTTTAAGGCGATAAATGACCAGTGCGGCCATCAGGAAGGAGACCGGATACTGAAGGATATGGCAGTAACTATTGAGAATGCCACGAGGGATTCGGACATATGCTGCCGCTACGGAGGTGAGGAATTTGCCGTGATCCTGCCTCTGACCAATGCTCACGGTGCAGCTGAAATTGCGGAAAAGATCAGAATGGAGGTGAAGCATATCCGCGTCGACAGCTACACGCTGACAATCAGTTCGGGAGTGGCATCGTGCGACGAGAAAACGACCACAGCTCGTGCGCTCGTAAATAAAGCGGATCATGCCCTGTACCAGGCCAAGAAAAACGGCAAGGACCGGGTAGTGATAATATAGGGAGAGCGAATTCATGTCTGATAAAGGGAAAACACTGACAATCAGAGGAACCCCGATCTCACCGGGCCTGGCAGAAGGGATTGTCCACATACACCGTACCCTGCTCGGCCCTATAGATGTCCCTGTGAACATAGAGGAATACCACATTGAAGAAGAAGTTGGGCGCCTTGATGCTGCTACCACGATAATCTCGGATGATCTTCTCGCCTTGGCAGCACGCGTTGAAATCGAGATCGATTCGAGACTTGCTAATGTATTCGGGGGACATCGACTCATAGTGGATGATTCCTATTTAAAAGAAGAACTGCGAAAAGAGATCGCAGACAACCTTGTAAGCGCGAGCAGTGCCGTAAAAGCGGTACTCCTGCGCTGGGCGATTCCTGATGATGGAGTCGGAGATATTCAGGGAGAAAAGTGACGATAATGGCTTTTTCCTTTCGTATCGAAACCACCCTGTCAATTCCCGGATTTGGAATGCCGCCTGTCCCTCTTATCCCTAGTAGACGGTTTGCAGTAAGCGATAAGCGGATTAATTTATTTTGAGGCGGCAGCCTGGATCCTTATGCCGTATTTATCACGTCCTTTTTCATTCCACCATTCGATCCATTCCTTCGGGTTGGGAAGGATTGTTCCAGTTATCTGCCGGAGGGAATAGATTATTATCTCCCGTTCAACAGAATGTATCTTGGCTTCGAGCACAGTACCGGTTGTGTATGTGTCAAGTTCGGGATCGAACGAAGTCGCACCGGCAGCGACTACAGGAGTAACGTCTCTGACATACGCGTGCTGTGTAAACCGCGCGAAATGGGCACGGGCAGAGGGCCCCCAGATCATTACCAGCCTTTTTACCAGAACCGCGACGCCTGCTTCGGATTTGATCTTTCCGAGAGTCTGTTCCGCAATGAGGTTAGCCATCATATTATTGGAATCAGAGAGGAGAGTGCTTATTAATACGCTTTCCATGTTGCGTATTCCCTCAGGCTCCTTTTTGATAATGCTGATGGTCTTATCCCTGAGCCCGTTGTCAGGCTCCCTGATAAGATGCCTTATAAAGACGCTCAGATGTATATTTTCAGCGGAGTCCAGTTCATCAAGAAGAAAGGCTCTGTAGTCCCTGAATTTTTTTGAAGTGAGCTCAAGCTGGTCCTTAAACAGAGGCAGCTTCTCTTCATCTGTATACTGCTCAAGTTCTTCAATGCATTCCTTTTTCTGTTCGGGGTTGCCGGAATACCGGAGAGTATTCAGAGTTTTTCTGAGTCTTACTATTCTCATTATTTTTTTCCGCTCTTTTTCCCTGTCTTCATTTTTTGCAGGCTTTAAGGTTCCTTTTTTATCTGCAAGGGAAGGGTCAAGCTTAATGGATTCAGCATATTCAAGGTCCCCGGCTGTAAGATATCCGTTTTTGTAGCACCATTGCGAGAGTTCATAATGGTCCTGTGCTGTTTTTGCATTCTGCTTCTTTTCTTTATACAGGCTGACAACAGAGGGAGATTCTACAAGAGCTGTTATCTGTTCTTTTGGAACAGTGACCTTCCCGTGAATGGTTTCGATCACAACAATATCATCGTTGTCTGTTATTATATCTCCAACATGGCTTTCACCGTTTTCCAGAATGATGTAATCGCTGTAAAGGGGATATGCCGCAATAATAAACAGTATCAGTTTTTTCATAAGGATTCCTTACAGAAAAGCAGTGAGTTTTATTAACGGCACGGAACAGCAGCCGTTGTATTGACCTTCGTGACTTTCTGTTCGGGCATTTCTATGATTGCACTTGATCCGCCGCTTCCTGTGACCTCATATCTTCTTACCCGATCGACGGAAACACGCGTTGCACGCACGGTCATAACCGCATTCGTCCTCATCCGTGCCAGGCGCACCACACGGCTGTATGCTGCCGGGTCGGTTTTTTCAAGTATGTCCATAGATGCATTAACCTGCGAGGCAAACAAGGATTCACCAGAAGACGCTGAATATCCGGTCCTGACAGGGAACTGGTCCATATATACAAATGCGGTTTCTGCGCACTCTTTATGCATCCCTGCTTTGAAGAAATCGGAAACAGCATGGAAATAAGCGCTTCTCCGTGCCCGATACAGTGAAGGATACACAGGGAACCTGAGGCATCCGATGAATGTTAAGGCTGCTTGTTCCGGTTCATTCATCTGTTCAAATGCCAGCCCTCGGAAAAAGGGGATATCTATGGGAGAAACTGTTTCTTCCTGAGGAATGGGCTTAAAAAAGGTATCATTCAGATTCTGAAGATACTGTCTGTGCTTGCGGATGTCTGTATCTTTATACACAAAGCTTTTATAGTAATGGGCCTTTGCAAGTGACATTAGGGGCGACCTTCCCCGCTTGTTCTTTTTACTGCATTCCTCTGCTTTCTTTGTATAAAATGAAATCACCCCGTCAATATTCTTTTCAAGTTCGGCACGGAGCGATTTTTTTTCTTTTTCAGGGATATTGTTTTTTTCTTTCCCTTCGAGCTTACGGATTATTACGTATACGTTCTTTTCCCTGATACTATTCAGTATTTTCTCGACTTTTTCTACTTCAGGGAGATTGAGTCCTTTTCCCAGGCTGATGATCTTTTCGTATTCACTGTTCCGTTTCTGCTCATTGCCTTCCTTCTCATAGAGGCGGGCGAGCAGGAGGCGGAAGTGTATTTTTCCCTGTGTGTCCCTTTGGGCGAGAATTGAAGCGAATTCCTTTTCAGCAAGCCATGAAAAACCCGCTTTATAAAGGGATATGGCGAATTCAACATCATCGTCCCTGCCGAATGCGGGAAGACATATGATCACCGATAACAGAACAACTGCCGTTATGTATTTCATGCAGTACTTCCTTATATATATTACTATAATAGTATACTGCGATTATATAATCAGTGTTGAAAGTAAATGCAATTGTTGTTTAGGTAATGCCGGAGGGTAGGCCCTCTGGCTTCCTGCTCGTAGAGCATACAGCTCGGAGAGGCCGGAGGCGGCAATCACGAATCACTTCCCCTTTAAGCCCATAACATATGCACGAAAGTCGTTGTTAATGGCTTCAAGGTTACTTCCGAAGACCTGTTTGAACATACGCATGCTGTGTTGTATGCAGTCCTTAGGCCCGGGGAAGTATGACCTGTAGGTTGCCCCTCCTTCTGAAAGCCACAGGGGAATGTTGCCCTTTGCAACACGGCAGAAAGCAGCACCTGCAAAAAGATGGGTGCATTCATGGGCAAGGGTACCTTCGAACGGAAGGGTGCTTCTGGAAATCCTGCGGAACACGCAGATGTTGTGTTCCGTATTATTGAAACCCTGACCGCCCTCGATGCTCCCTTTAAAAAAACGCCTTACAAAGGTGCCGTAATTGCTGCCACTTGTAAAGCATGCGATTTTCATAGTCTCGGTTTTCCTGAGAGGCCTGGCGTACATTTCGCGGCGCAAATTATAGTAGCGGAGCATTTTTTCGGGATCAACAGATACGCCGAATTGTTTTTCATAAAGTCCGTAAAGACCCTCCACTTTCTTAGCAAGAGCCTGAAGTGAGGCTTTATCAAGGTCCGATATTATCAAAAAATGTTTTGTACGGATCGTAGTGCATCCCTTGGGAGCCGCAGCGTTAAGTATTTCCTCCTCATCTTCAGTGCCGAATAGATACTGTCTGTCTAAGGATCCGTCTTCGAGCCTGCTCCAGAATTGTCTATTGGGGTTGGGGGGCATTTTGACTTTCAGTTCAATGGGAGGCTCTTTGTCATTCTTGTGTGCTGGATCCTGGTCTTCTGCTCCTTTCGGCTTGATTGTGTATGCCGACCTGTTCCTGGACCACCACCAGTTGAATGCTTCAGGATTATCAGCACTGAATCCGGTCAGTGAATAGAGGGCTTTTTTTGCTTTTTCGGCTGTTTTTGAGAATAGGAGCATATGCTTCGTGTTATTCTGTCTGCTTTTATTATATTTGTCCTTCAGGAGCAGACTGGGTCTTTTAGTATCTTTTTTATTGTCCGAATAATTCGTTTTTTTATATAGATTATAGTAAATACTGTTAATAATATCTACGCTTTCCTTTACACGCTGATTCTCAAGTGCCTGCTGGGAAAGACTGGAGGTCAGGTGTGTTGCAAGGAGTTTTTTACAGTAGTCCAGCCTGAAATTATCAGAGATTTCACTTTTACTGAGGCTGGGGATTAACATGTCCAGGTCCTTGTAGCTTTTTCGGGAAATTGCTGTATAGAACTGTTCTGCCAGTTTTTTTTCAGTCTTGTTCAGCCCGGATACAGGGTTGATGAGGAACAGGAGAACAATTAGTATTTTAATGTGTCGGTCAGCGAACATGCTTTCTGCCCCATACAAGCCAGGACTGAGGTGTATTGCCGTTGTGTTCCGGTACTATCTTTTTTAAAGCTGCGATAATGCTTTTCTGGATAGTTTTACGGTGTTTCATTATGCCGGCTGCCTGAGGATCGCGATAGTCCGGTTCAGGAATTCCCCACTCGTTTTCTTTTAAAGCCTTAATCGTATCGATACCCGACCTTTCCCTGAATGACTTCTTCTGTGAAGGCTGTTTTTCAAGGGCTTTTTTGTCAACTGTTTTTTTCAGGAATGCAAGAAGGGGTTTGAGAGATTGGCGATCCCTGATGATCCCGAGTGCTTCAACTGCATTAAGAGCTGTCCTGATATCAGGACTTTTCAAAGCTGCAATAATAGCTTGAGGGGCACATCCTTCATTAATCGCCTTGATAGCCAGCGCTGCGGACTGTTTTACCTGCGGGCCCGGATCCTTCAAAGCACAATCAACACATACGTCAAGGTATTCCCGGTCACAGAGAATTCCTAAAGCAATGACCGCCAGATTGCGGCATCGAGGAGTGTTTTTTTTGGTGATTTCCACAAGAGCCGCCCGTGCTTTCGGGTTTGACCCGAATATTTCCTTAACTTTTGCTTTGCGTCCGTTCCCTTCCAGCTTTGATATCTTTTTAAGCTCCTTAAGAGCTGATGCTTTCTCCTCATACGTCAGTTTGTCTTTGTTATTCTGTTCCTTTTCAAGCACCGGGTACAGGTTTTTAGGGTTTTTAAAGTCAGGGAAGAATGAATCGCCCGTTGCGACAGGAGCGAGTTTTTCAGACAGCTTTTTTCCGCTCATGAGAAAATGGATATATTTAACCCATCCCGACTCGATCTTTTTCAGGTCGGGGAAAACCCGTAAAAAAACCTCCAGGCTCTTTTTTTCATTGCCTTTTATCTGCATTTTCTTGATATAGTCCAGGAATTGCTTCCGATGGTTCCCTTTGTCACCGTGAAAAAGGAAATGGATAAAGCTCCACGCGAGTGCATATGCTTTGCTGGAACCCATCCGGTTCACTCCGTCTTTATCAAGTTCAAGGACCTTCTGCAGGCTCGGGATCCCTTTACGGCCGTAAGCCCGTTTAAGAACATAAAGGCGTATAATCTGTACAGATCTGTTTATCCTGTATTTTCCAGTCCCTTCGAGATAACAGGCCATACCCTCATGGAACCAGAAGTGCCCGCTTTCTACAGAAGGGAGGATTCCGAGTATCATGTGAATTAGCTGGTGGCCGGCCTCGTGACGAACCGGGCACCAGTCTCCGCCTCGATATGCGATCCCTTTTTTGGATACATATACGATGGAATTATGTCTATTGCTGAATTTATACAGTCCGGGCCGCATAAGATCGAATGTGTGGTTACCGATCGTATTTGTTTTCCCGTCAAGGCAGACTATAGTCAGGGGCTTCGCAGGTTTTTTAACTTTCAGGTCCGCAGTCAGCATAGCCATGAAATCCGCATACAGACCTTCCGCAACCTTTCCTGCGGTTTCGGCGAATTCCCTGTTTGCTTCTGCCTGTATAATATAATGGGGAGTTTTAACCGCGATGGTGAATTCAGGCTCTCCTGCGCCAAGTGCTGCAATATACAGCACAAGCAATCCTATACAGGTCAACGTCTGCGGTATTTTCCTTTTCATATATGTATCTTTCAGCAACAGCACTATATTGTATACGTTAAATACACTCGAATTCATTTCTTTGTTGATGGAATTTAGTATTTTCAGTCTGAAGGGAGGCCAGCAAAGCTGGGAGTTAATAGTAAGTAGTTACAAGTTACAAGTTACGGGAAAAAAGTCAAAAGAAAACCTTGTGAAGCTGAAAGTTATAAAGGTTGTAGGGGTTGTAGGCCTGCGAATATACCGAACAAACAGGTGACCATAGAACGCGGGCTAAAGCCCGCGGCTACCTTCCCCTACCTTCGACCTTAGACTTTTGACCTTCGACTCTGCTATTGCCTATCTTTTCACCGTGTATACCGCTTTGATGTTTTTAAAGCTTCCTCCGGGGGAGGGTTTGAGATAGTGTTTTTCAGGGAGTATTCTGTAACCGAGCCATTTGGTCAGGATAAAACGGCCCGTACGTGAGAGGAACATATCGTTTCGTCTCATCCGTTCATCCGTATGTACAAAAATAACCGCATCGAAGTCGTCCACATATTCAAGGGCTCGGTAATCGAACAGGACCATCTTTGCGGCCGAATTAAGATGGTCTTTATCATTGCAGTCATCAATGATCTCATACTCATGATCAAAGTCTATCATGCTCTTAAGCTTTTTTCTTATAAGGCTTTTTCCTGAGGCTGCTTTTCCGGCCACTGCTATTTTGCTGTATGTGCCGTTCTTTATCCAGGAGCATATCATGCGTGCCGTCCTTTTCTGGGTCAGGATTGTGCGTGACAGCCTGAACAGGGGGCTGTGCTGTTTTTCTCCTGATGTCAGTTCCCCTTTGTATTCAATAGAAGGGAAGTCAGTAAAGGCGAGGATATCACTGAGCAGGCTGCCGGCCGTTTCATCAGGAGAGCCGCTTATATACATTGTTTTTTTTGTATGGGCTGCTGCCCGGGAAAGGAGGCTGCGCCGGGCCGCAGCATCGTCCGAAGGGAACAGAGGAAGAGAGAGGACAGCGTCAAACGTGCCGATTGTATTCCAGAAGGAGAATCGGTTCGGGTCATCACAGATAAACAGGCTTTTCATGTCCGTTGAATACGCTTTCGCGTTTTCAATCGCTTTTTTGAATATTTCTTTGTCTGTTTCCACTCCGCATACGTCTGCGGCTTTCCATATCAGGCAGAGGAATGAAAGGACTCCGTCACCGCATCCGAGGTCAAGCACGCTTTTCCCTCTGAAATCCTCCGGAACGAGAAGGGGCCGGTACGGCTCGATATTCCGTGTATGCTCTTCAGACAGTTCGGACTGTTTAAGGGCCGGCGTCCGTATGTTCCGGAACGCCCGCATTACACGCATATACGATCTGAATAGTCTATTTTTCATATACTCCGGCTTTCAGTCTGATGAGAAATTTCCGTGCATATCTTCTGAATAATATGCCTCCACGTGAATTCTTCCGCAATCCGCTCTGCACCGGCACGGGCGATACGTTCCCGGTTTTCAGTATCCTCAAGATATGTGCAGATAAGGTCGGCACACTCTTCGGGTGTGCGGAACCATACGAGCTCCTTTCCGTTTTTGAACAGCATTTCGATGTCCGTGCAGTATTCGCTCAGAAGGAATGCACCGCAGCCCATGACTTCGAACACCCTGAGTGAAAAGCCCGTGTTATCCACTGTTGTGTTAAGATTGAGCACTATCTTCGAATTGCGGTACAGGTCTCCCAGTCTGCTACCGAACACATGTTCGTGATCCCCGTGCCTGCCGAAAGTTTCAACCGTTATTCCCAGGCCTGCCAGTTTTTTGAAAAAATCTTTTCTTTGTTTCGTGACGGTTCCTACAAAGACAATATCATGTTTCTTTTCTGTGTGTTCCTCAGGATAAAAATACTCCGTATTGGCTCCCTGGGTCAGGAAACGGGCATCAGCACCCGCCTGCTTGAAATATTCAGCCACGTTTGACCGTGTGGCGCTTGAATACAAAGCCCGCCGTGCATATTCAGCAGCCTCTACCTCCCGCGCGATCACGATCCAGTCGGTAAAAAAATACCATGTAGGGGAGTGATCGTTTATTTCAGGGATACGCCTGTAGTCCACTGTTTCTGTTTTCAGCATCATCACCAGGTCATAGTTTCCCAGTCTGACCGTGTCCACAAGACGTTTGTTCATGCTGCGGATACCGGGTATACTGAAAAAGGCGGTCCTGAGAAATCGGGGGAACCAGGGTTTCCGGAAGGATTTCAGATATTTTTGGAACCGGTATTCCCATACCCCCCATTTCCTATTCTCCTCCTCAATGCGTCGGTAGTCGAACAGATCAGCAGTATGGCCGAGCTGTTCGAATGCAGTCCGTATGCTGTCCGATGTTTTCTGCAGAAACTTTCCGGGCTGAATATTCCCCGGTTTAGAAGGAAAGGTCCCCACTATAAGTACTTTCATGTCGCCTCTTCAATACGATCGACTATATTTTCCGCAATTGCTTTCCATGTGAATTCCCGCGCAACCCGTTCGGCACCGGCTTCAGCTATCCGTGTGCGCTCTTCATCGTTTTCAAGATATGTTCGGATCAGGTTTGCGCATTCTTCAGGCGTGCGGAACCATACGAGCTCCTTTCCGTTTTCAAACAGCTTTGATGTATCTTCAGTGTATTCAGTACAGAGAAAAGCACCTGAACCCATCACTTCGAACACTCTAAGCGAGAAGCCTGTATTGTTTCCGCGATTCTGGAAGTCGAGCACGATTTTAGAGCTTCTATACAGATCGCCCAGTTCCTTACCCGCAATAAAGGGATTATCCGCTCGTCTGCCAAATGTCTCTACGTTGATCCCCTCATGTTTGAGATAGTCAATATACGTTCTGCGCCATGCATTGACAGTGCCTACGAATACTACGTCATGTTTCTTTGGGCACGTGCTGTCCGGATAGAAGTAGTCCGTATCCGCTCCCTGAGTAAGGAGTACTGCCTGTGCGCCCGCCCGGGCATAGAACTCTACTACGGCTGAGCGTGTAGCGCTTGCCCGCACGGCACGAACAGCGTATTTTTCAGTAAGGTGCTTCCGCGCCTTCTGATAGGGGTCCATGAAAAAATACCATGTGCGCGAGCACGCGTTCAGTTTCGAAACAGTCATCCAGTCGACCAGTTCCGTCTTGGTGAGCAGTACAAGGCCGTAATCACCTTCCCGCACCCTAGAAATAAGCTGTTCGTTCATGCGTTTCACACCATGCACCCGGAACACGAGCCTCTGGAAACATTCGGGCAGAAATCTTTTTTTCAGCTTTTTATAGTATTTTTTCTGACGGTATTCCCTGATGTCCGCCTTTCTGGACTGTTCCTCGATCTCCCTGTAGTCAAAACAGTCAACTGAGTGACCCAGCGCTTCAAACCCTTTCTTCAGGCCGTCACCCGTTTTCTGAAGATAATTACCCGGTTTAAGATCGGGATGATGTTGTGAGAATGCGCTGACAAGGAGTATGTTCATACCTTTATTTGACCTAATAACTTCTGTTTACAGTCCTCTGCCGTCTGTTTTCTGAATTACGGCATCATTTTTTTCAAGTGGGCAATAATGTCGTCCCTGTTCCAGGACGGATGGGATTCTATAACGTTCAGAATGTTTTCCAGAAAATTGCTTACCTGCACCCGTGTTTTTCTTTCGACCTGCACGGTTTCCTGTTTTGTAAGCTCAACTTCTCCAAGAACATTTTTTATCTCCGAAATAAACGATTCAGTGTCTCCTTTGCGCCGTGTGAGAAGGCCGAGGTCGAGAAGACAGGTCCGGCAGTAGAATTTTCCTTCCACCTGACGGGCGATTCCGTCCTTAAGGTCGACCGTGCTTATTTTTGCCCCGCATTCACTGCATGTTTCACGTTTAAGCATATATCGTTATTCTCCTGTAACTTATTTTAACTGATGTCCTGTCTGAGCACGGGATCACGTGCGGCCGCTACTTCATCAGGACGAGATACATGTGTGCTGTGAGGGGCATTGCGGAGGGAATCAGGATCCTTAATGCCCTGCTCAGCGATCTCCTTCATGGTTTCAGCAAACCTGTCAAGTGCTTCAATCGATTCGGTTTCAGTCGGTTCGATCATCAGGGCTTCGGGAATAATAAGGGGAAAGTATACGGTCGGCGGATGGATGCCCCGGTCTATAAGCCCTTTTGCGATATCGAGGGCCGTTATGCCGTGCTTCTTTTTCAGGTTTTCCGCGGATACCACGAATTCATGCATGCACATCCGGTCCGTGCTGAAGGGGATGTCAAAATCCTCCTTCATACGTGCCCTGAGATAATTGGCATTGAGCACCGCGTTTTCAGAAACGCGGCGGAAGCCTTCGCCTCCGAGGGTTTTGAGATACACATACGCCCTGACCATTACTGCTGTATTTCCGTAGAACGAGCGGACCCTGCCGATCGAATCGGGCCGGTCAGAATCGAGCACAAAAGCGCCATTCTGTTCTTTGATGACAGGGAAGGGGATAAACGGCTCAAGCTCCTCTGTTACCCCCACAGGCCCGCTTCCGGGGCCTCCTCCGCCGTGAGGAGTTGAAAAGGTCTTATGCAGATTGAAATGCATGATGTCCGCGCCGAAATCCCCCGGCCGGGCGATACCCATGATCGCGTTAAGGTTCGCACCGTCCATGTAGAGAAGGGAGCCGTTATTGTGCAGTTCATCAGCAATGTCCTGTATCTGTTCCTCAAACAATCCAAGTGTATTAGGATTGGTAATCATCATAAGGGCTGTGTTCCCTGTCAGCTTTTTTCTGAAATCGTTGATATCGACAAGCCCTCTGCTGTCCGATTTTATTTCCTTTGCTGTATAGCCGCACAGGGACGCGCTGGCGGGATTGGTGCCGTGGGCTGAATCCGGAATAAGTATCTCGTTCCTGGAATCCCGTTCTCCGTTCTTTTCGAACCAGGCCGAAGCTATCATCAGGCCGGTAAGCTCTCCATGGGCGCCCGCTGCAGGCTGCAGCGTGACCGCCGGAAATCCCGCTATCTCCCCGAGCATCCGGGCGAGTTCATGCATGAGCTGCAGAATCCCCTGCGAGAGATCCGGTTCAAGAAGCGGATGCAGGGAACTGAACCCTTCAAGGGAGGCAGCCTGTTCATTTATTTTTGGATTATATTTCATCGTGCAGGAACCGAGGGGATAGAAATTGGCATCGACCGAGAAGTTGAGCTTTGACAGGCCGGTGTAATGCCTCACAAGCGTAAGTTCGTCAACTTCAGGCAGGAGAATCCCGCTGCCGCGCATGTTCTCCGGGATCCATTCCTGTTCAAAGTCCGGGGTTGGGTCAAGGTTATGCGCAGATCTTCCGTGCCTGCTTTTGTCGAAGATAGTTTCCATCGGTTAAGACGCTTTCTGCAGGATTTCTGAAAACCGCAGGATATCCTGAGCTGAATTCTTTTCGGTTGCGCACACGAGCATTTCATGGCTGCGGCCGGGAAAAAACGTTCCCAGATTGATACCCCCTATAATACCGTTTTCAAGAAGCAGTCCGTTTATCTCCTGCACAGGAGCCGGACATGAGAGGACGAACTCTTTGAAAAAGGGCGTTTTATACGGCAGGGAGAAGCCTTTGATCCGGCTGCAGGCCTGAGCGAGTTTATGGGCTGCCTCTGCTGAACGGGACGCTGCTGCAGCAAGTCCCTGAGGCCCCATTGCCGCGCAGTAGATGACTGCCCTGGTAACGCACCATGCCTGATTTGAGCAGATATTCGATGTTGCCCTGCTTCGCCTTATATGCTGTTCCCGTGTCTGCAGCGTAAGCACGCAGCATTCATTCCCGTGCCGGTCAGCCGTCTTTCCGATTATGCGGCCCGGTAATTTCCTGAGAAACTCCCTTCGGGCTGCGAGAATACCGAACCCCTGTCCTCCAAAATAGGGAGGGCTTCCCAGAGCCTGGCCTTCCCCGCACACTATATCAGCACCGTAGTCGCCGGGCCGTTTCAGAAGGGCAAGCGAGATCGGGTCTGCTGATACGCAGGCAAAGGCGTCCCGGGCATGAGCTGCGGCTGTAAGCCGGGAGCCGTCTTCTATAAGGCCGAAATAGTTCGGGTTCTGGAACAAGCATGCCGCAGCTCCTTCGGCTTTTTTCCCGAAATCCTCTGTATCGACCAGGCCGTCAGGATTGGTATCCGCTTTTTCGAGGGGAATATCCGCCCATTTGAGATATGTTTCGAGTACCTGGAGATAATCGGGATTCATGTTCGAAGCAGCGACTATTTTGCCGGCTTTCGGCTTCATCCTTGATCCCATAAGGGCTGCTTCGGCAAGGGCGCTTCCCCCGTCATACATTGAAACATTCGATATGTCCATGCCGGTCATGCTGCATATCATTGTCTGGTATTCAAAGAATACCTGCAGATGTCCCTGACTTGCTTCCGGCTGATACGGAGTATAGGCAGTATAGAATTCGGACCTTCGGGACAGTGCGTCAACTGCGGGAGGTATGTAGTGGTCGTATATACCTCCTCCTTTGAAGCAGGGGAGTTCTGACGCGGGGGAAGATGCGAGTTCCCTGATATGCCGGTCCAGTTCGATGCCGTCCATTCCGGCACCTATGTTCAGTGTTCCGGAATATCTGCATGCCTCCGGAATAGTGCTGAAAAGGTCTTCAACAGAATCGGCCCCTGCCTTGTCAAGCATCTGTCCGGTATCTTCAGGGGTCTGGGGCAGATAGCTCATCAAATAACGCGGACATACGCCCGCGGCCAAAAAAAGAGTCTTGGTAAAATATTAATCTCTGGAGATGAATGTATATACTGTTTTATTTTGATGTCCGCGTTATAATATATAATTTGTTTATTCTGTTTAAACATATCTGATCCCTGTATGTTCAATTAAAACATGATGGATAAAGAAATTTTATTAGGAAACAAATTTTAAGCCGTGACTTATCAATCGTTACATTTTTAAAAGTTAGTGATTTACAGACTTATCAGAGTCTTACTTGTTTTTTATCGAAATACTGAACGGATAAGTCACTATTCCTGTTTTCGGCAGAATTCCTTATATGCGTCAGCGGACATAAGTTCATCAAATTCATCTTCGTCTGAATAGGTTATCTTGATAAGCCATCCGTTCCCAAAGGGATTTTCCTTTATGATTTCGGGATTTTCCTCGACTTCACTGTTGACCTCGATAATTTCACCTGAAACGGACGCGTACAGGTCGAAAACGGCTTTTACCGTTTCAAGGATCCCGAACGTATCTCCTTTTGCCACTTCTTTTTTATCTTCGAATTCGACGAACACGATATCACCGACTTCCTCAACCGCATAATCAGTGATGCCGATCACAGCAGTATCACCTTCGATCCGGGTCCATTCGTGCGATTCAGCATACATCATTTCATCGGAACTCATTTTTTCCTCCTTAGATACTATTTTAATTTAAATTTGTGTAAGTCCTGATTTTATACAAATAAAAATATCAACAAATTCCTAAAAGTCAAGTAATAAATATTAGAAACATCTGGTAACAATGTGAACCTTGTTTAAAGGAGGAAAAGCCATGAATATTCGTACGATCGCAGTGTCGCTTGTGTGTATCGGAGCAGTGTTGTGCCCCCTTACAGCTGAGCCTGAATCGGGCAGTCGAAAGGGGAAACCGGCAGACGAATCGGAAAAGCTTACTGGGTATCAGCAGACGCTCGATACATATTTTAATTCGGTCGGATTATGGAAAGGGAGTGCCCCTGAAAAGCGTCCGGAAAACAGGATTAAGCCGCCTGATGCGGATGAGATTATCCGCACTCTGGATACAATGGTGAAAAATGTCGAGATGAACAGGGAATCCATGGACAAGGATGCCGTTATTCAGGTATTCAGGGATTATACCAAAATCATAAAGAAGCAGAGGGGTATGCGTACGTTTATTAAGGACGTAAAAGTGTGCCGTGCTCCCGGCAGAAGAGCAGTTCCTTTGAAAACGGCTCGATCCGTTCCTGTGAAAAAAAAGCAAGCGGAACAATGCGCAGTATCCCCTGAAAAAAAGAGTCCGATCAGCACGCGGGGTATGATGGTATACGGGCCTGAAACCCCTGCCGGAATTTACGGAATAGCGGTAAAGAAGCACATACAGGAGATAAAACCCATGCGGCAGAGAACCGGATTTCAGTCCGACTCGCAGAACGTTGAAGAAATGATAGAGACTATCAGGAAGCGGATGGGCGTAAGCTTTGTTGTTGACAGCAAGGCGATCAGCAGAGGGATCCGTGCCGGAACGGTCAGGTCGAGCATCACGCTCAAGGTTGACAATATGACGTTTGAGAACGCGCTCAACTGGATATGCCGTCTTGCAGGCCTGGTTTGGACCATGAAGGATGAAGCGATTTTTATCACCACTCCTGAAAGGCTGGACAGAGCGGATGAGAACCAGCTCAAGATATACGATATCAGGGACCTGAAAGCTCCTGTTCCCGATTTTCCTGCACCCGGCGTTGCTTTCGGAAAAGACGGCGACGGATTCGGTGACTGGGGATTCTGAGCGAAGGCGGAGTTCGGATTGCGGAACCACAAAGACACGAAGACACGAAGACACGAAGAAAAAGTAATTAGTAAATAGTGTTTAGTATATAACAAGACAAAAACCGGAAAGGAATAGACAGGATCTTCCCGAGCAGTACTGCGTACTCTGCGGGACCTTCGGCAGGATGTACAGGATTAAAGAAGGGAAGGTAGCCGCAGGCTTCAGCCTGTGCCTGCCTTGACAATTGGATTTTCGACTATATCGATATTCTGTTCTGACTTCTGTTTCCTGTTTACTGACTTCTGATCTCCGACCTCTTCTTTAACATATAACTGAAGCAAAGCTTCATAAAACGGCCGCAGGCCTACAACCTCTATAACTTAAAGACAGCTTCGCCAGGTTTCCTTTTAACTTTTTACTCATAACTTTTAACTACTTACTATTAACTGCCAGCTTCGCTGGCCCCCCTTGCCTTTTGCTTTAAAATATATCATGTTGATCATGTGATCCTGTCTAAAATATTTTGTTTAAAAAAGTAGTGGAAAAACGATGATTCTGTGATACAATGGATCAGGATTTACACAAAGACAGAAAAAAACCATATGGAAGATGTGCTGATTTTTATCCTGTTTTTCATGTCAATTGTTGCACATGAAGTTGCCCACGGATGGACCGCGTTCCAGTTGGGGGATCCTACGGCATATCAGCAAAACAGGCTGACCTTCAATCCTCTCGTGCACATAGACCCATTCATGACGATACTCCTTCCGATAATCTCATTTACAGCCTTCGGATTCCCTTTTGGGGGCGCGAAACCGGTTCCTGTCAATCCGTTCAGGTTCAGGAACCCTGACAAGGGCATGATGATCACGTCGATTGCAGGCCCTGCTACGAATATAATGATCGGGCTGTTTTTTACTATACTCATCATTGTACTGATGCCCATAATTAAGATCGGCAGTTTTGCGTTCAATGTATTCTTCCTCGCATCGTTTCTGAATTATTTTCTGGCAGCCTTTAATTTAATGCCCATTCCGCCGCTCGACGGATCCAGGTTTGTCAGGTATTTCCTTCCTGAAAATATCCAGAGAGAATACGATAAACTGGAAAGATTCGGCATACTTATCGTTATGTTCCTGATCGTGATTTTAAACAGGCAGTTCAGCGGATTCATGTCTTCCGCGTATAAATGGTATTTAGAATATCTTATTTCACTGAAGGGATAGTATGAAAAAAGTGATCCTCAGCGGTATTCAGCCCACAGGCATCCTGCACATAGGCAACTATTTCGGAGCAATTGAGAATTGGGTCGGGCTTACTGATGAATTCGAGTGCTTCTACACTATTGTGGACCTTCACGCCATTACCATTGATTATGATCCTGAAGAGCTGAAGAAACTTGTACGGGAGACAGGTGCAACCCTTATAGCATGCGGTCTGACTCCGGAGAACTGTGCGTTGTTTGTTCAATCGCACGTCAGGGAGCATACGGAGCTGTGCTGGCTGTTCAACACGCTTACAGCCCTGGGCAGCCTTGAGCGTATGACCCAATTCAAGGATAAGTCAGCCCAGCACAAAGAGAATATCAATGCGGGTTTGCTGAACTATCCCATACTTCAGGCTGCTGATATCGCAATGTACAGGGCTGACCTGGTTCCCGTGGGCGAAGATCAGTCCCAGCATCTGGAGCTGACCAGGGAGATCGTGCGGAAATTCAACAGGAAATTCGGAGACACATTTCCTCTGCCTGAAACACGCATAGGAAGGGCTCCGCGGATACTGGGCCTTGACGGAAAGAACAAGATGTCAAAGAGCCTGGACAATGATATCCCCATTACGGATGATTATGATGAGATCATGAAAAAACTTGCGCCTGCTGTTACTGATGAACGGCGGAAACGGCTTAGCGATCCGGGTGTGCCCGAGGACTGCAATCTGTTCACCATACATAAGCTGGTAACGCCGGAAGAAAAAATAAAGGAGATCCATGAGGGATGTACATCCGCGGGTATAGGCTGTCTTGACTGCAAGAAGATACTGGCACAGAACCTTGCAGATCACCTCAAACCTGTACGCACACGCAAACAGGAGCTGGATGAGCATCCGGATGAGGTGCATGACATCCTTGAAAAAGGAGCGGAAAAAGCCCGCGTAAAAGCACAGGAGACCATGTCAATGGTCAGGGAGAGAATGGGGATAGGGTAGGAAATGCGGAACCAGCAAAGCTGGGAGGGATATGGGGTATGAGTTATGGGGTACGAAGAAAAGAATATCGAATATCGAACAAGGAATGTCGAATTATGAAATGTTTCGAATTTTGCCTTGCAGCAAATCTGGGCCTACCTTCGACCTTTGACTTTTAACATGCAACTTTGACGGTCTCGTAAAAAGTCGGGATTACCTCGCTTGGAGGGACGTGCTCTGTCGCGTCCGGCGTTGTTACGCCGTTTAGATAACATTAACGGCCACGACAGAGCGTGGCCCTCCATTTAAAAGACTTTTTACGAATTCGTCAACTTTTGACTCTTAACTGATTTATGTAAAAAAAAAGCCGAAGGTGCCGTATTTTCGCGATCCCAATAGGGACTATTGTTGCACCTCGGCTTTGTTATCATTATAACATATAAACATCAGCAACCGCAAATCTTTTTTAAAAAATAAAAGTCCTCGCGCAGAGGAACAGAGACGCTGAGGCTTTAGCCTGCGCATGTAGGGGCAGGTCTTGTTTGCAATCCCGGCTCAATTGATGTCGGGACGCCTGCCCTGTGAAATATGGAGCTATTTCTACCGGGATGCAATCACTCACCTGTGAATTTCTTGTGTAGATATTTTACAGGGGGACCTCTGAGTCCTTTTCCTGTCTTGTCATTTCTTCTTGTTTAAATCTTTCGCCCCTTCCTCCTCTCCCCGTTGCGGGAGAGGATTGAGGTGAGGGGGCTTCTCTTTTAACCTGGGACCTCCGCGAGAACTCTTTTACTCTTCTACTCTTTAACCCTTCAACCCTTACACTCCCGGCTTTACTGGGTAAAGGAATATGGTTTTGGAATTCTCGGAGGATTCCCGGTAATTCGCGTTAAAAACCACGCGAAAAGGGCAATAATTGATAATTCGAGATGATAAAAACGCGAAAAAATTATTTTTTTCTTGACAAAAGCAATATTCGCAGTATAATAAACGCGAAATACTTAATAACAATAAATTCGAGTTATAATTGCCGCGAAAGGGCCCTTTAATGTCTTCATTTGATGTTCATTATGAAAAATACCAGATGTTTAAAAAAGATGCCGAAACAGAAAGTCTATCAGTTCCTATGAAAATTGAAGCCTATTTCTATGCCTCTTTTCATGTTATAGAATCAGTAAATGCAAAACATGCCGTCCATATTAACAAACACCAGAATACAAGGAGAATTCTTGAAGAGAATAAAAAGATTTTTGGACATGATAATGAACTTATATGGAGGGCATTTCAGGAAATCGAAAACCAGATAAGGCCCGGACAGGTATATGGGGGTTCAATAAATGGAGATAAATTAAAGAGAGCCCGTAAACTTTTTCAAAAAATTGAGAATATTTGTATAGGAGTCCTTAATCAAAATGATACAGACTGAATTTAAAGAGCTTGTTTTTTCCTTTGCCCGGGAGTCGTCTTATCCGGATGTTGCTCAGGTAATATTATTCGGGTCAGTTGCACAGGGTACTGCGGACAACCGTTCTGATGTTGATATGCTGGTTGTGCTGGATACGGAAAGAGAAGATTTTGAAGGGACTGACACGAGAGATAAGGTTTCATCCGCTGCATTGACACTGGGAAAAGAATACGACAGGAATATACAGCTCGTTTTCACAAATCGTTTATTTTCAGGAGTTGATGCCTATCTGGTTGAGAAGGCCCTTTCGGAAGGTATTATTCTGTATTCAAAAACTCCCCGTATACATATGAATGGAAAAGTCCTTGAACAATTTTTACTAATAATGTACAACACGAATAACCTTGATCATAACAACCGTCAGAAACTTTCACGGGAGTTGTACGGGTACCGGACAAACAAAGAAGTTAAGGGCCGATTCTACAAGACTGAAAAAGAGGGTGTTGTAAAAACACTGGAAGGCAGAAAACTGAGCAGCAATATATTTATAATCCCCAGCGGCAGAGAAAGTGAAGTAAAAAAAATATTTCAGAAGCTTCATGTCGCCTACACTAAAGCTGATATATGGATTTCAGAGGACGGGAGGATAAACCTGCTTGGAAAAGGGAATAATGGCTAAGAAAAAGAAATCCCAAGCAGATCTTATCCCGGTTGAAGCAATTGCAGGAAAGATCCTGTTGCTCAGGGGGCAGAAAGTTATGCTGGATAGGGATTTAGCAGGGCTTTATGGGGTTGAGACAAGAGTCTTGAATCAGGCAGTAAAACGCAATATTAAACGATTTCCGGAAGATTTCATGTTTGAATTATCAAGAGAGGAGATCAACAGCATATCACAATTTGTGATATGCTCAGACTTAAAGTATGCTAAACGAGTAGCAGTTTTTACCGAACAAGGCATAGCTATGCTTTCAGGTATTCTGAACAGTGATCGTGCGATAGAGGTAAATAGGTGAAGAATCCAGCAGGGCTGGTAGTCAAAGGTTTAAAGTCGAAAGAGTGAAAAGTTGACAGAAGATAAAGAGAATATTGACGCAGAAAAGCCTGATAAACTTCATCGTTTGACCGGGAGTCAGGGTTTATAAGCCATTAAACATATTATTTATTATTTTATTATTTTTTTCTTGACAAACTACTATTGTGTGATATACTCCTAAATAGTTAGACTAATAAGGAGCACGGTATACAATGAGTTATATCAGCAGAACCCTTGATATCAGCCTTCCCGCGGGACAGTCAGCTTTTCTCTGGGGCCCCAGAAAGACAGGAAAATCAACATATTTAAAGAAAAGATTTCCTGACAGCCTTGTGTATGATTTTCTTAAAACCGATCTCAGATTTGAATTTATCAAAAGGCCGAGTCTTCTCCGGGAAGAGCTTCTTTCCCAGTCTGATACAGTACTGAAAGAGCCCATTATTCTTGACGAAGTACAGAAAGTACCTCAAATCCTGGATGAAGTTCACTGGCTGATCGAGAATAAGGGTCTGAGCTTTATAATGTGCGGTTCCAGTGCACGGAAACTGAAAAAAAGCCATGCAAACCTTTTGGGAGGCCGGGCGTGGCGCTTTGAGCTTTTTCCCTTTACCTCTCATGAAATAGGAACAGTTGACCTGCTGCGTTGCCTGAATCACGGTATGATCCCGGTACATTATCTGCAGAACAATTATAAACGATCCCTTAAAGGGTATGTGAATGATTATTTAAAGGAGGAAGTCTTTGATGAGGCTCTTACCCGGGATGTGCCCGCGTTTTCACGGTTTTTTGAGGCAGTTGGGTATACACACGGACAGCTTGTCAATTATTCCAATATTGCGCGTGACTGCGGGGTTACGGCGAAGACGGTAAAAGAATACTATAATATACTTGTTGATACTCTGGTCGGAATATTAATTAAGCCGTTTAAAAAACGCGAAGGGCGTCAGATAATCATTAAGGCCCCGCGGTTTTATTTTTTTGACGTTGGCACAGCCGGCATTCTTACACAAAGGGAAATTTTGGAAACCCGCGGGGAATTGTTTGGAAGGGCTTTTGAGCATTTTATTCTTATGGAGCTTCTTGCTCACAGGTCCTACACAGAAAAAGATTATCCTATACGGTTCTGGCGCACCAAATCCGGATTGGAAGTGGACTTTGTTCTTGGGGATGGCGATATTGCAGTGGAAGTAAAAGGCACTGAACGGGCGGGCAGTAAAGATTTAACAGGACTGAATGCTTTTATAGAGGAGTATTCACCGGAAAAGGCAATTACTGTGACCTGCGAACGCGCGAGGCGTGTATCCGGAAAAATAGATGTCATCCCGTGGAGATTATTTCTTGATGAATTATGGTCCGGGCATATAATATAAAAGGTGAAAAACCGCATGTCTGAAGTCGAAAGAGTAAAATGAATAAAATTATAATTCTCACTGCATTTTGTTTGATGCCGGTTGTATTTGTCTATGCCGGTACCACGCCTCCCACTATGGAAGACCACCGACTTAATGAGGAAGTCATAAAAATATTAGCGGAAGCGCTCAAGAATCCCGACGAGATCAGAGACTTAGATTTATCAAGGAAGAATTTAAAATCTATCCCTGTAGAGATATTCAGATTAAGCAACTTGAAAAGGCTTGATCTGTCAGGCAACATGATTACTGAAGTTCCAAAAGAAATCAATAAATTAAAATCCCTTATTTATCTTAATCTTAGCGAAAATAAATTAACCACTTTGCCAAAAGAAATCGAGGAATTAGAGAATTTAGAGATTCTTAAACTCTTTAATAACAGACTGAAGGAATTACCTGAAGAAATAGGCAAGATAGTCTCTTTATTGGATCTTTATTTGAATAATAACCGGCTAAAGAAGCTTCCAGGAAAAATAGGAAAATTGCAGAAATTACATGGGCTACGTTTATATAATAATAAACTTGCGGAACTACCGGAAGAAATCGTAAGATTAATAAATCTGACATATCTTGGACTTGGGAAAAATAACCTTAAGGTATTTCCGCCTGAAATCATTAAGTTAACAAGGTTAACAGAGTTTTCACTTAATGAAAATGAACTTAAGGAATTGCCTGAAGAACTGGGAAATTTAAGAAGATTAAGAATGTTGGATCTTTCAAATAATCAATTAGAAAAACTTCCGGAAAGTTTTTGGCAGATGAGAAAACTGTCAAGGCTTAATCTGGAGAATAATAAACTTAGTAAAATACCTAAAGAGATTGGGAAGTTAGTTAGCCTTTATTCTCTGGATATTTCTTCCAACCAGATTAAAGAACTTCCTGAAGAGATAGGAAACCTAATAAAACTGGATACCATGAATATAGGATCCAATCAATTGGCGACTTTACCGAAAGAAATAGGGAGGTTAAGCAATCTGCAGAATCTATCGTTGTCTAATAATAACCTTAAAAATCTCCCTGAGGATATTGGGAATTGCGCACGTCTTATTATGGTGTATTTGTTCTCTAATCAGCTGGAAAGGCTTCCCAAAGGTATAGGCGGACTTGGAGAATTAAAATACCTTTACCTCCAAAATAATAAGTTAAAAGAGTTGCCAAAAGAAATAGGTGAACTAAAAAATATATGCGGTCTATCCCTGGAACACAATCAGCTTAAAGAACTGCCGGATGAGATTGGAAAATTGACAAAGCTTTACAGCCTCAATTTAAGTTATAACAAGTTAGAGAAATTGCCAAAAGAGATAGGAAAACTGATTAATTTAACATGGTTGCATTTCAATGATAATAAACTGAAAGAATTACCAAAGGAGATTGGAAATTTAACACAATTGAAAAGTCTTGCTATGTTTGACAATCAAATAAAAGAATGTCCCAAAGAAATTGGGGCATTAACAAAGTTAAGAAGAGTTGATTTTCGAGGTAATAAATTGGAAACACTTCCAAAAGAAATAGGAGAATTAAAGCATTTGTATCAATTTAGATTAAGTAGAAACAACCTGAAAGAATTGCCAAAGGAAATTGGAAAACTAGAAAGCTTGAAATGGCTTAATTTGCATCATAATAAATTGCAAGAGTTACCAAAAGAAATTGGACAATTAGCAAATATGGAAGTATTGCTAATGTTAAATAATCAGCTTAAAGAGTTGCCCTTGGAGATAGGGAATTTAATGAAACTGTCCCAGTTGGATGTTGCAGGAAACGAAAAAATAAAAATACCAGATGAAATAGTAAATCTTGAAAAATTGGATGTTATTTTCCTTGATCGATGTAAATTGAATGAATTTCCGAAAATAATTTTAAGCATGAAAAACCTAACACAACTCAGCTTTCGGGATAATTTCATAAAGGAACTGCCAAAGGAGATATCAAAACTGGAAAAGCTGCAATGGCTTAACCTGGTAAATAATAAGCTTGAAGAACTCCCGGAGGAGATGCAACAATTAGAACACCTTCGCATATTGTACCTGGGGGGCAATAATTTTTCCCAAGAAGAACAGGAAAGGATAAAGCGGCTGTTGCCTAAAACTTATATACAGTTTAAAGAAAAGGAATAAAAAAATGGAAATATTACTTTATATTATTGCGTATCTAATCAGTCAGGATTAATGATGGCATTTATAGCGAATGTAATAAACTTTGCAATATCCCAACTGATCATTTCAGCTTTAAAAAATATATTATCATAAAAAGGAGCAGAAGATGCCGAGTGTAAATATTGAAGGGCCGAAGATCGAGGATGTGGAGAAAAAGAGGTTATTGGTAAAGGAAGTCACGGATGCTCTTGAAAAAGCATACAGCCTTCCAAGAAATGTGTATGTTGTCCTGATCAAGGAAAATCCCCCGGAAAATGTGGGCGTTGGCGGTGAACTCATAATTGACAGAAGGAACAACGATTAACCCGGAGGGAAAAAAGCTCCAGACTGAACTGAATGTGAATTGCGCAATTGCGTAAGTACGAAAGGCCGGGGAGGCAATACCGGTTTTTATAATGGAAAAGGTGATTTTATTAGTAAATAAGTTACTAATGAAAATTAGTAGTCAAGATATGTTGACTAGTGAAAACATGGGAACCAGAAAGGGGACATCCATAGTTTAAGGATAGTCTGGCGATGCTGGGAGGTGGCCCCGACGTGCCAAGCCAGCATGGCAGCCGGGCTTTTCAATATGGATTATGTGGTATGAGGCAATTAATTTTAGATTTTTAAAGGCTGATTTTTTAGAATGGAATTTCTAAACTTAAAGTAACCTTTAACGTTAAAATATATAGGCATTATTGAAAGCTGAAATAGAATATCCCGGAATATTTATCCATATTCCGAACGAAGAAGATTATTATATGACAAAAGACAAGAGGAAAATCGGCTTAATAAATCTGATAGTAATAGTATTTGTATTATTCAGTTCAGCCGTTTACAGCAAGGACAGCCGGCAGATTTCCAGCCGTTTTGCGGAAATCCTTAAGCCTTCTGTAAAATACAGCGAGTATATCATAAAACGCGACCAATTTCTTGCCCTTGAAGGTGCTGAAGAATTTATAAAACAAAAAAGCGAGCAGAAAAAGGACGTAACAGGCCGGATGCTGGCATATGCTTTATTATCCATGATCAGAAACAAAGAACAGCATGAAAAATTACGAGTAAAAATTTCTGATAACATTGAATTCCTAACGCAAAAGAGAGATAGCAGTAGACTTATGTGGCATGTCCGCCCTGACCCCACCAGAAAACCGATGTTTCCTTTATTTGCAATTAGAAAAGATGCGAAAAATTATATTAAGAATAAACAAAAACATTGGGAAAAATATGGTTCTCCGTTTGAACGGTGGCATACATCATCAATAAAAGGTCCTTCTCTTGAAAAATATATTGAAGGACTGCAAAGAAGTTTATGGGATCCACAAACCCCATGTCTCACTCCGATCATGTGTGAAATTGCTATTAAAGGCTGGCATAATACAGAAGAAACAGAAGCCCTTAGACAAAAAGGCTACGGAGAAGATTATTACAGGTATATGGCTATTCACCTTCTTGGAGAATTGAAATATAAGAATGCTGCAGGCTATCTTCTTGAAATATTGAAAGATAACAAGCAGGATGAATATCTCAGGGCACATGCAGCTCGTGCTTTGATAAAAATAGACGCTTCGAAATACACAGAGGATTTTTATCAGTTAGTATATATTGATAGAACATCCACAAAAGTCATTATCAGAGAAATACAATGGGATAAATTTCCTAAGGAAGCAGTTGTTGAGGTAGTAACCAAACTGCTGCCTAGGGCCGATACTTTCCTGACGAAGAATCGGCTTCTGATCCGTTTAACCGACTGCTTCAGGAAAGCCGATGCTGATATACAGAAAAACATACTGTCTTTTCTGAAGGATTTGCGCAAAGATCCTGATGTACGTATGCGGCTAAGAGCAAAAGATATTTTAAACTGGTTATCACCGCCGCCCCGTAAACCTGAAGACGAGAAAACAAAAAAGGCACGTTTAAAGTATACGGATACACTGGAGAGGATCAGGAGAAAGCAGAATCCATTGGACTTTTCTAATGTTTTTCACGGAGAGCAGGAATATAAGCTGTTTCTTTTAATGCGGGGAGAAATTGACAGGGAGGATGCGGAGGAACTGACATCATTCTATCTCGGATTTGTAGATTATTTTGCAGGAGTACATGGATATACTGATGCCAATGTGTTCGCAACCAAAGAGCTGCACAACTATGAATGGCCTGCTAATGTGATAGATTATTATGCCCGGGATTTTTTCATGAATATGGTGAAGTTGAAGAAAGGCATGAAAAAAGAGGAAATAATAGAAGCAGCAGGGCCAAAGCTGAAGGAAGTTGCAAGAAAGAAGATACCCGGTACCAGCTTGGAATATGTGAAATATAAAAGAGAATTCAGCAGTAAGGTTGAATGCAACTACGGTGTAAAAGCGGATACTATAACAATTGAAATGGTTTTCTATAAAGGAAAACTCCGGATAGTGCACGATAGCAGGAAAAGATAAGGATTAGAAGGTCATAGTAAGAGTTATGAAGAAGGCGCTATATTCAGCATCTCAAATCATACTTGGTTTAACCGGTATTTTTGTAATATATATATGTATATTTCCGGCTGACTTACCTGATTTTTCAAGATTATTTGTAACTGCAGTTTTAATCATCTGGGGATTATCCCCTTTGGTTATATTTGCTTTTTTTAACAAGACATGTCAAAATAGCAAACAAAAGGTAATTGTAATTTTTATTGGCAGTTTAATTCTATTTAGTATCACTGGATATTTATACATATATGAGTATTGTATTCGAATTAAAGGTCCAAAAGAATTGAACCTTGTGACATTCCCCTTCTTTCAATTATTATTTATAAGTATTGTTATCTTTATCTGTCGTATTTTATGCAAAGAAAAGTCAATAAACAGGCAAAAACATAACTGATTTTGATTTTTAAAGATTGGAGGAATAGCTATGAGAAAAATGATAGTATTAGTAATTTTGACAGTTGTCAGCAACATGTGTGCTGCTCAGGGACGACTCTCGGAATTTACGGTAACAGGGTATGGAAAGGTCTTTTACACTGTGGATATGGCTGATATTCAGTTCAGCGTCTCGGTCCGGGATCCGAATGTTCAGGAATGCAAAAGGAAACATGATACAATTATCAAGAAACTAAATGAGTATTTAGAGGGAATGAGATATCCCAAGGAGATTCTTTCTCTGGAAAGTACAATTCTTAAGCGGGAACGCGGACGTACTGACGATATAAAAGATGACTATTATCTTGCTCAATCCGTTTATTCAATGCGGACAAATAGAATAAGCGAACTCAGTTCACTCCAGGCTGACATAGTTGAGATCGGTGTCGACGAAATCCAGTTTGTTAAACTATTTTCATCTAAGCAACGGGAACTTGAAGATCAGGCACGGAAGAAGGCGCTTGAGGATGCAAAAAGCAAAGCTATTCTTACTGCCAAGCAACTCGGATGGGCTCTTTGTAAGCCTTCCAAGGTAAGCTATACAAAATCTCCCTGGTATGGACAACCGAGAGGATTTGGCTATAGGAGTGCCCGGGTATCACCAGCATCACCTGTAGCTGCTTCAGCTAATTTTGTTGACATTACTGTGAAGGTTTCTTTCTTCTACAAAATTGAAGATGAAATTCCTAAAGAGGATGAATAGCGGAGTAAAGCCTACGCCTCGGAGAGATTATGAGACATGCGGTAAGTAAGAAAAATGGATAAAGATGATAGTAATCATTGCGGCCTGAAGCCAGCGGAGCTTAGGATGAAAAGGCACAGTCTAAAGACTGTGCACTACCGGGGGGGCGTATATCCCCGGTGAAATATCTTCGAAAGAAAGTTCAAAGATACGTGATTGCACGGGGTAAGCAATACGCCGCGCCCTTTTTATCCCTTAAGAATCTTGTGTGCTTTTTTCAGCTTTTCGATGATGGGAAGGTCATACGGACACGCGGATTCGCAGTGTCCGCATTCTTCGCATGCATCTGCCTTGGGGTTCAGTTTCAGGTATTCCTTTTTTGCGAAATCCGGAAGCCAGAACCGTTCGGAATACCGTTCGTACAGGAAAATTTTCGGAATATCGATCCCCTGAGGACACGGGATACAGTATCCGCACTGGCGGCAGAAATCTTTTCCAAGGGATTTGGCATCATCCTCGAGTTTCTGCAGATCCTCCTGTGATAGAGGTTCAAAACTGTCAGCAATGCTGAAGTCCTCTTCCAGTTCGGACATGGAGGCGATACCAACAAGCTGGGTGTCAATGTCCTGTCCCAGAGAATACCGCAGGGCGATCTGGGGGTGGAGGAACGCCCCGCCTGCAAGCGGCTTCATTCCCACGATCCCGACCCCGTGTTCCCGCGCGACCGGGATCACGTCACGGATGAACTCCTTGTCAAAAAGGTTGATTGCCAGCATGATCACATCGAATTCCCCGCTTTGTATTGCTCTGAGCGCTGTGGTTTTACGGTGAGTGGAGACTGCGATGTACCGTATTTTCCCCGCTTTCCGGGCTTTCTGGAGTGCTGAAAGGGATCCGGAAGGGGAGACAGCCTGTTCATAATCCTCGTCCTCGCTCAGGTCGTGGCAGAAATAGATATCGATCATATCGGTCTGCATCCGTTTGAGACTGTCCTCAATGTCCTCTGCAGTTTCTGATGCGGAACGCCGGATCGATTTTGAGGAGATAGAGCATTCCTCCCGCCTCTCCTTCATTACATTTCCGATAAAGACTTCGCTTTCCCCGTAGCTCCGCGCAGTGTCAATATAGTTGATACCGAGATCAAGGGCCCTGTGCACAAGGTCCTCAGGCTTTTCTTCAAGGTCTTTTTTAAGCTTGATCCCGCCGAAGCCGAGGATCGTTACCTCAATATCCGTTTGTCCGATTCTGTTCTTGATCATGTGTATTCCTCCGGAAGGGTAATATCAGGATGCCAGCCGGATTCCCAATCTGTGATGTCAGGCAGGTCCAGCCTGTTCTGCGTAAATGTCATGAATTCCAGGAGACAGTCCGGGTTCCGGCCGTTCGTGTAGAAAAACCGGTCAAAAGCATTGTGAGATTTCAGTATATCAATATCATGGTTGCCGAGTCCGTCCTCTATCCATACAAAGTCACTGCCGTAATCGATACAGTCTGCTTTATATGAATCGCCTACCTTCAGGATCCGGGGCTGTGCCATGGTCGGGCAGATATCCGGCCAGAGAAGCCGGGACAGGCCTTGCAGATGTTCAGGGGCCTTGCTCCACATGGTCAGCCAGTAGGGCTGGATATCGTGTATCAGACAGAACCGCATCAGTTCCCCGTATCCGCGCGAAAGCTCTATGCAGCTTTTTGCCGGGTTCCATACGACAAGGACCCCGTCAACATCTATGTACATTTTTCTTTTTTTATTCATGGGCTGTGCCGCCGATTCTGCCGCAA
>Ga0272442_10001184_pt1 | contig 40236 bp, 42 predicted proteins | sample SSMForm2O_FD_200262 | JGI IMG/M metagenome (GOLD analysis project Ga0272442, IMG submission 200262) | Marine sediment archaeal communities from Little Sippewissett salt marsh, Falmouth, MA, United States - SSM-Form-2O | ecosystem: Environmental > Aquatic > Marine > Wetlands > Sediment ... | reverse complement strand
CTAATTTTAGGAACAGGTCTTATTCTTAACCTCTTATCAAGTGTTTTTTGAATATGGTATATATTTCTTTGTAACATGCTTAAAATCCAATCCGTTTTGCTTTCGGGCATTACTGAGACCCAAATCTTAGCATTACTTAAATCAGAAGAACACTCTACCTTAGTTAAGGTCAATAACAAATTCTTAGGATAATCAACTTGTTTTAAAATTATTGTGCCTAATTCTCTTTTTATAAGTTCGTTTACTCTTTTTATCCTTTGAGATTCAGCCATATTAATAACTTAATTAAAGTTCTCCTTTTTTTCTTTCTTCTTCATACATTTGAAGAAAATCTCCTTCTTCAATCTTGGCATCGCTTTCAAATAACATCCCACATTCATTTCCTTTGTTAATTTTATCAGCATCTTTTCTATTTTGCTGAAGATTAATAATTTTTCCTTTTCCTACAATTTCCTGATCTCTTAAGATTTCACAATTCTTTCCTTTCTCAATAAAACCCGTTATTATTTTTCCACCAATTGTCTGTCTATTTTTTCTTTTGCTAAATGTGGCTAATATTTCAACTTCTCCTAAAATATTTTTTACAACTTCAACGTCTAGTATTCTTTCCATTGTTTCTCTAACGTCTTGGACTAATTCATATATTATCTCAAAAGTCCTTACTCTAACTTTTTTCTGACGCAAAAGACTTAAAGCTGTACTGTCTAATTTTACTCTAAATCCAAAAATTTGAGATTTTGAAGATTCTGCTAACTTAATATCTGCTTCTTGAATATTGCCAACCTCTTTTTTTAATATTCTAAGAATAACTTTTTCTTGAGGAATGTTTTTAAGCACTCCTTCTAATGCTTCTAAGGATCCTAAAACATCTGCTTTTAAGATTATATTTAGAACTTTTTTGCCTTCTTCTACAAATAAGACCGACGATGGTTCTAAATCTTTCTCTTTTTCCAGGTTCTGCATAGCTTCATTAATATCTTTATAAATATTAAATTTTTCTCCAACTTTAGGATTTTTTTCAAACCCCAAAATAGTAACTGGTTGAGAAGGATAAGCAATTTCAATAGAATTATTCCTAAAATCTTTTAAATCTTTTATTCTGCCAAAACTTGAATCTGTCCCAATAACCTGACCTCTTTTTAATATCCCTTGCTCTAAAATTAAGGTAGCTATTGGCCCTTTTTTTTCATCAAGATATGTTTCAATTATTGTTCCCTTAGCTAATTCTGAAGTATCTGTTTTCAAATCTTCCATTTCTGAAACTAATAATATTAAATCTAAAAGAGATTCTATTCCTTGGCCGGTTTTTGCTGAAAGTTCAACCGAAGGAACTTTGCCCCCAAAAGACTCAACTAAAATATCATCTTCTGACAACTGCCTTTTAATCTTTTCTGGTTCAGACAAAGGATCATCTATCTTGTTTAAAGCAACAATCATCGGAATACCTGATTTTTTAATAATATTAATAGCTTCTTTTGTTTGAGCTTTAACCCCATCATTAGCAGCTACTACTAAAATAATAATATCTGCTATTTTAGCTCCTCTAGTTCTCATAGATGAAAAAGCTTCATGTCCAGGTGTATCAATAAAAGTGATTTTTTTATCACCTTTTTCTATTTCATAAGCCCCTATGTGTTGAGTAATCCCTCCGCTTTCTTTTTCAGTAATCTTTAAATCTTTAATAGCTTCTAAAATAGAAGATTTACCATGGTCAACATGCCCTAAAACAACAACGACTGGAGGACGGCTTATTAAATTTTTATTCTTTTCTATCATATAAAAGTATAATAACGTAATTAACTGCTTATTTCAAGCTATTAGTTAAAAAAAATACCCATTTAGGGATATTTCAAAAAGCTCTTAATTTTAATTAATCTATTTTAACTCCTCCTCTATATCTTTAACTTCTTTTTTTATAGAGTTTTTAGAAATTTCCAGAGTTTTATTTAATTTATCATATGCTTCTTTTTCTCTAGAGCTTAAATCAGATTTTCCATCTAATTTCGCAACTTCTTCTTTTATTTCTTTCTCTAATTCTCTAAATGCTTTATATAAAGCTATTTCTGTTTCTGTAATTTCTTTTTTTATTGTTTTCTTCTTTTTTAATATTTTTTTCCATCCTAAAATTATTAAAAAGAAGATAGCTAAAATCAATAATGAAAGAGTAGTAATTGTCTCAAGATAATCAATAGCTAATTTCCCTATTCTAATGAAAATTGGAGGACTGACTAAAATCGTAATTTTTTCTGAAGGATTACTTTTAGCTCCTAAAAAATCTACGTTGTCAGCCCAAATTTCATAAGTTCCTTTTTTTACTGGATCAATCTCATTATATCCCCATTTACCTTCTTTGTTACTTTTTGCTTGCCCTATTTTTATTTCTTCCCCATCTTTTTGAATATGAATATTTATTATAACTTCTGGCAAAGCGTCACCCTTTATTGAAAGAACGCTTCCCGGTAATAAGGTCTTAGGATAATCAGTGATAGTAGGGGCTTCAATTGGTAAAACATTAACTTCTTTAATTGCTAACGTATAATTTCCAGCTTTATCTACTGCTTTAATTATTATTGTATGTTTTCCCAAATCCTGTGGTAAAAGTTTATATTCTGATTCTTGCACTTTTATCGGTTCTTTATTATCAATTCTTATTTCATAATGGTCTATTTGAGAACAAGAATCATTTGCTTTAAAAAGTAAAGTAGGTTGAGGATTAGTTGTCTCTTCTCCTTCCTTAATTTTTATTTCAAAAGGATTAGGTGGTGTAGCATCAATCTTAAATTTGAAATGAGAAATTTCTCCACATCCAAATTCATTACGTAACTGAACGTGTAAATACCAAATACCGTCAGATAAATTACTAAATTTTTTCTCTGATATAGGATCTGAATGAAATATTGTTGGTATGGTAATAGACTTATGGTCAACTAATAATCGCGTTCCTATAATATCTTCTTTTATTTTCCAGATAAATTCAGGATTGTCATTAGAATACCATTTTTCTGAATCAGGATGAGTTGGAGATGAAATAATCGGAGCTGTTGGTGTATTTACAGGAGGAATATATTCAGGAATAGTTATTTTTGATTGAACAGTATAAATCCCTGAATTCATAGCCGTTAAAATATTAGTACCCTTAAAATCAGCTGCTAATACTAGGCCTGTTAAGAAATTTACTTTAGCAATTCCAACAGATTTAGTTTTAAAATTAATTTTAATAATTTTTCCTGCACTACCATTAAAAGTTTTTGATGTCCCTCCTCCAAATGTTATTGTTCCGGCCGAATTAGAAAAAGTCGGTTCAGTTGTCCATAAAGAAAAAATTGACCCATTTTTCGAAATATTGACTACTGAAATATTTTTAGGGTCAAAATTCAAAGTAGCCTCAACGGCATTAATTGCTTGTCCTTCACTATTTACTTTTACTATAACTGAAAAAGTATCACCAATTGTGTAAACCCCTGTAAGAGGAGATAAAGACAAAGAAGCTGAAGATGCTTGAGAAAAGGGAACAGCTATAAAAGAAAATATAAAAATAATTAAAATAAGAAATAATCTTTTCATTGAATAAAAGATAATAAAAAATAAATTTTATATATTTTTATTAACTTAACAATCTTTTTATAGACCACCAAATTACCATTAATAAACTAAAAATTAGTATTATCGTAGCCCAAGAGAAATCTTGTTCTTTTTTAAATGGTGGTGTATATTCAACAATTCTTTCATTTTCAGCTTTGTCAACTGCCTTTACCTTTATTATATCTTGTAATTTTTGATTTTCCAAAAGATAAGGGCTTTGAACTATTTTCCATGCTCCTTTTCCTTCTTTAACTTCATAATGATCAATTCCTGTTTGTTTGTCTGTAGTAGAAAAAATTATAAAATATTTACCTTCAAAAATAGATTTATCCTGATTTATTTTTATTTTAAATAATTCAGGAGGAATAATATCTTTTTCAATTTCTTTTTGCCATTTATTCTTAATAGATTCTGGTCCTTCGGTTAAAATTTTAAATGTTGTCCCCTGGGTATTAAGTTCTGCTTTTGTTCCTAATTTATCGCTTAAAAATACTTTCGAATTCTTTAAAAATTTAATCTCTATTAGTTCTTCTTCAGAAATTTGGGATTTTAAATCAGAAACTTTAAATATTATTTTTCCTAATAAATTAGTTGGTCCAGGATCCCCTGGTATTTTTCCGCAATATCCTCCAGGAAGTCCTCCAATAAAAGAAATTTCTCCTTTATTTTTATCAATTACTGGCGTTTTTATCCATAAAGTTAAAATTGATTCTCCTCGACTAAAATCAACTACTTCCAAAATATCTTGAGGAAAACTTACATTGGCCTCCACTATATTAATACATTCTCCTTCAGTATCAATTCTAATTTCTGTTATAAAGGTATCATTTAAACAATATTCTTTATCAGCTGATTCTAAATATAACTTTACTGCCCATATATGATTAGGGAATAAAATAAAAACAATAATGGAAATAATTATAATTTTAAATTTTTGATTTATCATTTTAAATTTTATTTTTTAAAATTATATTTTAACCTGTCCAGCAACATAAAAGAATACTAAAATCCGGTAAATCAACTATGCCGTTCTGATTTAAGTCGTATTGAGGGTTATCTGTTTCCCACCAACAAAGAAGCATGCTGAAATCAACTAAATTTACTTTCCCATCTTGATTAAAATCAGCCCAAAGACAAACTTCTTCAGAAGAAATTGGCATTTCACCAATATAAAAGTTTAAAATTCGGCCAAAACCACTTTTTTCTTTGGAGTTAAATTGAAATTGAGCTTTAGTAGTGTGAGAACCTTTTTCTAAATATTGCGTATTAAAAGGAAGAAGCCATGCTCCAATTTCGTCTGATTGAACTTTCTCATTAATTTCTGAAGACATAATTTGAACTTCCACTTCCACATTCGGAACTGTTTGTCCAAAAATATTTAAAATCTCTCCTTGTTCTAAAACATTTTGATCAAGACCAATGGTTGGAGGAAGAAAAATACCAGAAACTGTAGTAATAGCATCTGCAGTTACTCTAAAAGTTAAGGTATAAGTTATAGATTTTATTCCATTTTTATCCTCTGCCCAAATACCAAAAGTATAAATTCCTGGGTTAATTTTAGTAATTCCCTTGTTAAAACTAGCATTAGAATCTGCTTTCGTAGTAGTTATTTCTTGTCCATCTTTTAAAATATGAATTTTAGATCCTGGATAGGCTTTTCCGTCAAGTACTACCTTGGTTTGGACTGAAGGAGGAACGTAAACTCCGCCTCCACCTGAAGAAGGTGGACTTTGTTCAGTCTTACAAACTGCGTCACAACCGTCTCCAGAAATATTATTTCCATCGTCACATTCTTCGTTATAAATTACTTGTAAAATTCCATCTCCACAATAGGGAGCCCATCCTGAACAATTTAAATTACAAAATCTATCAGCCATATTATAGGCATATCTACCATTATCTGTTCCGTCATCACAAAATTCACCTGTTTGAATTATTCTGTCCCCACAGAGAGTAATTGTTGCTGAAGTAGGTATCGTATCAGCTTCTACTTTGGAATAAATTAGTAAATTGGAACTAATTAAACTTAGTCCCAAAATAATTACCAAAAACCAGTTATATAATTTAACCAGTATTTTATTTGACACGAATTTATTCTTTAAATTTTCTTCTTCGATAAATTAGAGAAATTATAATACCAATAATAATTAATGTTCCTAAAATAATACTTGCTACTATCATCCAATCTTTCTCCGACATTTCCATTGGAACAATAGTCAAAAGAATTTTTTCTTGTCTTAAAATTTCTTCTTTATTCTTAAAGACTTTAACTATTGCCCAATATTGGCCTGGTTTTAAATCATTTTTAAATTCAGCCGTAATATCTTTTCTTTTAAATGGTTTTATTTTTTCCAAAGATTTATCTGTTCCTTGATAAAGTAAATTTTGCCAGGATAAATCATATACTTCAATCTCTGCCCTATCTGGAGCTGTTTCTATGTTACCAATATTTTCAAGATTCATTAAAAACTTAATTTTCCCCAATAGTTTTATTTTCCACCAATGAAAAGCTTCTTCAGAATCAGGGATTCTTAGGTTTCTAATTTTGAAATCAACAATTCTTAATTCGGTTACTGTTAAGTCAATATCAACTCTAGCACCTAAAGCAATGGATACTCCTGCTTTTTCTTCTCCTGCAACCGGAGATGTTTTTATATAAATATATCCTTCATAATTTTTATAATCAACATCTTCTGGAATATCTACTTCTACTATCATTGACACTTGTTGTTGACCTTTTGGTAATAAAAATTCTTTTCCAGGTTTAAAATTAAACCAATCTTCAATTTCTGGGGCATCAACAGTAATTTTAGCTTCTAATTCCTCGTTCGGATTTCCTCTAGATAAAACAATCTCTTGCTCAAAATGAGCACCAGGATATAACCGGTCACTAATTACATAAGGTGGAGAAACACCAAAACCAGCAAAAATACTATCTGCGTTAAAAAAAATAAATAAGGCAATGATTAAAACAAAAACTGCTTTTTTCATAATATACTAAATAATATCTAAAGCGTACTTATTATGGCCAAGGTAATTCATCTTTTACAGCTCCAAAAGTATTTTGTCCTGAATAAGCTCCAGCTGGTTTACCTATAGGAATATTTAGCCCCCAATAAATATCTTTTGAACTAGTAGCAGCTCTATTTGTGGTTTTGGCTAAATTTAACTCAAATTCTACAGCACCAGTAGATAGGGCTGTACCTGTGGTATCGTAATCTCCAGTAGTTGTAGCATATTTTTGATTATCAGCTGTAATAGTGCCAGCACCAGTCATGTCAGTACCTGAAAGGTTAGTGTCTAAAGCACAATTTCCAGTAGCTACTACTGTTGAAGTCACATTTACATTTCTTTTTTCTCCAGCACCTATAGTTCCATAAGAAATGGCACCTGTATCAATGTCTAAAGCCGACAAAGCAATTATTTCTATACTCGTACCAGTTTCATCCGTACCAGTAGCAGTATTATCATCTTGGCCTTCTAATGTCGCCAGCCAATTCTCAGCTGCCCAAGGAGTATTAGCTCCAGTAGGATCAGCATTATACCAAATAGAAACTGTACAAGTAGCATTTCTACTAGTATCACCATCTGAACTATCTAAATTACAAGAAAGATTATAATAACATTGATTATCATTTTGAGAAGTACATGCCACAGCTCCTACCCCTGAACGATAGGCTTTGGCTGTTCCACTGCTTATATCAGCATCACCATTATCATCACTAATAATTCCTGTAACTTGAGTTGAAGTAGTGTTTCCTTCGATTAAATTAATATCCTCTTCCATATTTAATTTGACTGAACTGATACTCGGAGCAACATTATTAACAGTATACGAACTAGCTGTTCCTTGACTTCCCCCTGTTGCCGCAAAATAGTGATTATCCACTATATAAACATAGGCTGCATAAGGAGAAGCGTCGTCATCCGTTGGAATAGGGATAGTATATGCACAAGAAGCATCAGACCCTGAATAGGTTGAAGTACACCAGGTATCAGATGCTCCACCATCACATTCATCATTAGTTATCCCACTATTGTCCTTACAAACTATTAGTTTTACTGTATCATTCCCTCCTACGGTGTCTGAATCACTAGAAGTAGTATTCCAAGTTACTGAAATGCCCGGGTCTTGGGGACTGGTATTAGAAGCAACAGTGAAAGAGGGACTATGATTAACAATAAAAGGAGATCCCGAATCTCCTGTTCCTTGAGAAGCAGATGAACATAATTGACTACCAACATTAGCATCGCAAACATAAGCATACCAAGCATTAGACTCAGAATCACCACCTTGAGTAGTATAAGTAACTGTGCTTGTTGTATTGTCTGTAGTAGCACTAGAAGTAGCCCAGGTATCAGATGCTCCACCATCACAAGAAGCACAAGTACCATCAGAAGTAGTTGTATAACCCGTTGTTTTACAAATTATTAAAAAATAATCTTCGTCATTTGGATCATTAGCTTTTGCTTTAAAAGTTACATTTGTACCGGCATTAGTAGGAGATCCGGTAGCAGAAGCTGGGTCCTCAATAGGCTCTCCTACCCAATCTGGAGCAGAGTTTCCAACTGTCACCGTAGTGGTAGCTGTTTCATTAGCTTTAACTTCAAATTTCCAAAAATTAAAATTAATTCCTGCTACCATACTAATTAGAACAAGAATTAAAAACCAAGGAATTGTTTTTTTTACTTTTTCTACCATTTTAAATTTAATCTTTTAAATTTTTTAATGAATCGACCTTTATTTATTTTAATTAAATATTTATTTATTATAAAAAATTTTATAAATAAATACAAACTAATTATTTTACGGCCAAGGTGTTTCGTTCTTCACTCCAATAAAAGTATTGGTACCTTTATAGGCTCCTACCGGCGTTGGATTTGGAATTTCTATTCCCCAAAAAATATCTGTTGTTTGTTTATTTTCCGAGTCAGTAGTTTTAGCTAAATTAATTTCCAATTCTTGAGGAGAAGTGGTTAAACTTATAGCTGAATCATAACTTACACTAGAAGTAGTATATTTTTGCTTTGAAACTAAAATTGAATTTCCATTATCAATCATATTGGTTCCATAAAGTTCTGCGTCTAAAGAACAATTTCCAGTAGATGTAATTGTAGAGGTAACATTTAGTGGATCAATTTTTTCTTCCGAAGTTAAATCACCATAATCAATAGAAGGAGTTACTTTAAATGCTAAAAGAGAAATAATATCTACATTTTCACCCGTATTAGTAGCATTTCCAGTTTGGGACATAGAATCAATAGCGGTTATTTCAGCTGACCAAATTTCTCCAGACCAGGGAGTTCCAACATCTGTAGGATCAGCATTAAACCAAATTACAGCTGTACAAGTCGCTGTTTTATCGTTCCCGGTAGCTGTGCTTAATTGGCAATCTCCAGCCCCTATCTGATAACAATCATTACTGTCTGCTGAACAAGCAGAACCCTTTCCAGATCGATAAACAACACAAGTACTTGAAGAGATATCATCACCACCATCAGCATCGGACAAGGTAGCCGTGATTAAAACTGTAGTTGTGCTGTCTTCAATTAAATTAATATTTGAGCCAGTATTTAAGGAAACATTACTTACGGATGGAGGGTCATTCCAATTACAGCCACAAGAAGTACAGTCCGATTGATTATTATGATTAGAGCAAAGACTTGGGGTACTACTACAGTTTCCAGCTGTCCAAGAACATTGATTACAACCAGTACAATCGCCTTCTCCTAGACCAGTACAGTTTAATGTTCCTTCACAAGGACCAGCTGAATCCCAAGCACATTGAGTACAAGTTCCACAATCGCTTTCATTACAGTTATTACAATTAAGAGTTCCTCTACAAGCAGATCTAACTTCATTAATATTATTCAAAAGCATTATTAAAATTATTGTGATAATTATTATAAAAATAATTGTTATATTTTTTCTTAATAATTTTTTTTCTTTTGATATGTTCTTCTCTAAGAAAATGAAGAGTAATATTACAGCTATTATTGTTAAAGTCTTGATAATAATATTAATCCAATCAAAAATATTAGGTTTAATTGGAAAAATATGATTTATTTTACTCTCCACTATTAAGGGGAAATAACATCCTTTCTCGGAAACAGGGAAATAAGGAGAACATTTAAACTCTTCGTCTTCTTTTTCGTTAAATTCAATTTTAGAATCACCAAAGTATCTTGGAAAAAAATATTTAGGACCAAATCTAGACTCCATTAAAATTCTTTCTATTAATTCAATATCTGGTTCTTCTATTATCTTTTCATATTTACCAAAATAATAACCTGTCGCAACTAGAATGTAACTTCTTTTAGTATTAGGTAAAATTTTGTATTTTTCAGGGAAAGAAACATACATTTCATCCCCTTGATCGATCAATGCTCTTTTATTATCAATCTTAGATACAGCATTTAAAACTGAATTTCCATTTATAACTGCTTTTTGAGGATAAGAAGGAATAACATTAAAATAAGGAAGAAATAATGAGTCTTTACTGTAGTCTACTTTCACGCTATCTATGCCTCTAATTCCATAAATACCTTTAAATTTTATTTTTAATTCTGTGCCCGGTATATTTGAAATATCTATCATATGAGAAAATTCTGTTGGTTTTTTTGAAGCCGAAGCTTCTATTATTAAATATTCTTCGTTCCATTTTTCTCCATCCCAAATTTCAAGTTGAATACCAGCAATTTCCCTAGAAAACCAATCTAATAACATTCCATTATCAATATATTTCTTAAGTAGTTCTGGATTGTTATACCCCAATAGATTTTTAAATTGATACCAAGCCCAAGAAGTAGTAATATGTTCTTTCGCATGCCAGACTAATTTTGCTTTTTCAATATTTTCTGGTTTAGGAAAAGTTAAAACTGCCCAGGAATATAAGTCATATGGATCGTCTGAAATAAGATTACCATTTTCATCAATTTCTGTACTCTTATGGTCTCTCCAGTATTCTTCATCAGGAGTATTCCAAATTTTACCATCGTTTTCTCCAAACAAATCAAGACAGTTTTCTCCTTCTTCGTTTAAACAAGAATTTGCTGAAATTTTTTCTTTTATGGTATGAATATTCCCAAAAATATCTGGATAAACTTCTGTATCTTTCGGATGGTCTACGGCTAATAAAAATAAATCATTTATAAAAGAAGTCTCATAAAGTTCTTCTTTTATTTTAATTAAATACTCTCCCTCTTTAGGCACAAGGTTAGGCAATCTTGTTAGAATAGGAGATTCGGCTTCTGGGATTGTAAAAGGAGTAATCGTTTCAGCTACAAATTCATAATCTTCTCCATTCCAAACATAGACAAAAGGGCAACTACTTACACTACAATTAGCACAACTACAAGCATTACAAGCATTATCATCAGCACAACTATCACAAGAACCAGTATTATAACAATCAGCTAAATCCCAAGAGCAACCAGCAGCTGTACAATTATTACAATTAGTAGAATCAGCGCATCCACCACAAGAACCAACATTACTACAAGCACCAGGCGTCCAATCACAACCACAAGTAGCACAAATTCCACTACCTAAACTTTCACAGGAAGTGGGATCACCAAAACAAACCGCTCCTGCATTTTCAATTTTAAAAATAAAAAAAATTGCCCAAATTAATATTGGCATTAAAAATAAAATTAATATTTTTAAAAATCTATCTGTTTTTGTTTTTGCTTTTCTTCTCATACTTTAAAATTTATTCAAAAAGTAAATCAAAACTTGCTTCTGAGTGTTCTCCTGGTTTAATTGTCCCTACAAACATTGAAAGTTCAGTCTCGCTAAAATAGATACCATCAAAAACTCTTGTTAAACAAATTTCTGAAATATTTAAATTTGGTTCAAATTTTATTTTTTGATCTTCTTTGTATAAAATAAACTTTTCACTATCCAAAGAAAAAGTAGGAGGGTGCTTTATTATAAATTTATAACTAATATCTGACAAAGAATAATTTTCTGTATTAGTAAAATATATTTTTATTCTAAATCGATTTTCTTTAAGAGAATATTCAAGACCAATTGGACAAGATTTTAATTTAGTTTTTCCAATCAAATTATTTTTAGATTGTTTCCAATCCCATTTTAAATTTTCCTCACGTAAAACATGTTTATTTCCTTTCCATTTATATTCAGCCTCCCATCCTATTTTAATTTGATTTTCATTAATTTTAGAAAGATCCACTTCACTTCTATTAAAGAAATAACTATCAAATTCTTTATAGACATTTAACTCTTGTTGTTGTTGATCAAAATTTATAACCAAAATATCTTCTATTATGTCTGAAAGATTTTTTCTCTCTAAAGATTTTGTTTCTACCCAAACAGCATCTAAATAAAATGTGACATCTGTTTCTTCACTTTTCACGCCTTCAAACTTAATTTGTAAATTTTTAATATCTTCTTGATTTTTTAAAAATGGAGCATCATATTCAAAATAACCATTATTTAAAGCGTTCGATAAGATACGAGAAGAATCTATAATATCTAACTGCCTCCAAAATTCACCATCTAGAGAATACCAAATAATGACTTTAATATCGGGTTTAGAAAAATCTTTAATAGTATTAGATTCAGCCTTTATAGGGGCAATATTGTCTCCCAAAGTCATAATTTCAGGGATAACATCTTCTATAACATTTTCTTCTGAAATTACAGCTTCGGAAGGTGTATCTTCAGTAATAATGTTTTCTGGAATTAAATTTTCAAAAACAGAATCTTCTGTAATAACACTTTCTTCTGGAGTTTTATCTTCAGGAATCGTATCTTCAGTAATAATATTTTCCTCTAAAATTATGATTTCAGAAGATGTGCTTTCAACAATAGTATTTTCTGAAGTTATATTTTCAGAAAAAGTGTCTTCTTTATTATTATTTTCTTCCAAAACAACAATTTCAGGAATAGTATCTTCAGTAATAATATTTTCTACAACAATATTTTCCTCTAAAATTATGATTTCAGAAGATGTGCTTTCAACAATAGTATTTTCTGAAGTTATATTTTCAGAAACAACATTTTCTTCTGCAACATTACTCTCTGAGGCTATAACTTCAGAAGGAACATCTTCTGTGATGATATCTGCAGAAGTAGTTCCTAAAACTGTTTCTTTAGTATTAATAGTTTCTTCTATTGAAAATTCTGTTTTCAAATTTTCACTTGTAGTCACATTAGCATCAATCACTTGAGATTGAAGAGTTGTAGTAACCATTAACTGATTCTTATCCCCGATGGCAAGAGAAAGTTTAACCTTGGCAGATTGAAAAATATCATCTTCTTGGGCCCAAACTTCAAGATTTTTAAAAGAATTTCTAATTTTTTGTAGAAAAGAAATTTCTTTTACTGTCTCTATTGTAGTTGTTGACGAAGTTGTGGTGGAAATACTTGTTGTAGCTACATCAGTAATAATGACTTGTTCTTCTTCTTTAATTTCTTGTTCTTTTTCCATAAAATCCTGACAAATAATATATAATGAACCATTTTTGTACACAGCTGAATTTTCTTCAGAAAATAAATCTATTCCTCCATTTGGTCCAACTTCAGGGGCTCCTTCTACGTTTTTAAAATTTTGCCAATCTCCTATACAAAAATTAGCATACATATTAACTGTTTCTGTCTTTCCAGTAACAGCAATAATTGATTTTTGTAAAAAAATAAGTGGATTTAACCCGCTAATAAAACATATGATAAACAACAAAAGAAATACCCGACAAGCGAAAGCAAAGTGCTTTTTGCCTTTTGTTTTATAATTTTCAATACCAAAAATATTTTTTTTGGTAAGTTTTTTTAACTTGTTAGGGGGAATAATATCATAAATTATCATGATATTGTTTCTCTATTTTAACGAGAAAAACCGACTTTGTGAAATTATAGCATATCTTTTAAAAAGTACCAATCAAATTTTAAAAATTAAAAAAATCCTTTTTAAAAGAATTTATTGTATATAATAATTAATATTATGAGAATTATTTTTCTTTGGCGGTGGGTGCAAGATTCGAACTTGCGAGGCTTTCGCCCACTGCTTTTCGAAAGCAGCACCTTAAACCACTCAGACAACCCACCTCAAGCATTAGTATGGTGGACCCAGGGAGAGTCGAACTCCCGACCTCACGCATGCCATGCGCGCGCTCTGACCAACTGAGCTATGGGCCCTCATGTGCCCTCGGCAGGATTCGAACCTGCGATCTTGACCTTAGGAGTGTCCTGCTCTAAATCCACTGAGCTACGAGGGCATTTATATATAGATATTATTTTTTGATTATTTCTTCAAAAATCTGATTTATTAATGATTGTATTAATTTTAAAATATTACTTCCTTTTTTAATCTTTATTCTACACATCCCATATTTAGTTCTTCCTTTAGTGCCCCCGTCATTAAATCTAATAATAAATTTATTTTTTGGTATTTTTGTAATACGAGACCAATAATTTAAACACTCTTTCTTCTCCATCCCTGAATACATTCTTATTATTGGTTTTATAAATTTTTCCGAAATATTAAATACATCTCTCAACACAATCAAATAAGATTTTATTATTCTTCCATCAGAATTGATAAATTCGCATCTTTTTTTGGTTCCCTCTCCCCAATAAAGCATAGCTATCACAATTGATAAATCTCTATTGGAACTTCGCAATAATTCTTGAGCATGTTTCCGTGCTTCTTCTAAATTTCTTTGTTTACGTTTTGTACTACCACCTCTCTTAGCTTTTAATATCGGAATATATTTTGGCAAGACTTTAATATTGTGAATATGATGCCATACCGTGCTTTTTGGGATACAGAATTTTACTACTAATTCGTTAATGCTAAACCCTTTTTCTCTTAGCTTCTTTAATTCTTTTATTTTTTCTATTGAATGGATCTGCATAATTTTATTTTAACATGCACAATAAAAATAGCAATTGCTCATATGAAACATAAAGCTCGTTCTATTAGAACCGTTTCTCTTTTTAAAGAGATAATATTAGTATTAAAAAATACAAATTTTTTTCATCCATTAAACTACAGGGGCTAAAATGGGGTGGCTAGTCGGATTCGAACCGGCGATGACTCCTCCACAGGGAGTAGTGTTACCGCTACACCATAGCCACCATAATAAATCAAAGCTCTGTGCCCCCAAGAGGAGTCGAACCTCTATCCCCGGATTAGAAGTCCAGTGCTCTATCCATTGAGCTATGGGGGCAATAGGGTTATCTTAACTTAAAAACGAAATAAATCAAGATATTGGTTGAAATCTACTGCCTCAAAAAGATTTTCTCTGGCTTTCCACTCTTCTAAAACACTTTCAAGAATTTTTTGATCTAATCCTACTAAATCATCTTGGAAAAATATGTCCTGCTCTTGGATAGAGTATTTGTAGAATAAACATCCTATTAAAATTGAATCAATAAGTAATAATAAAAGAAATATTAAAAAAAGATTATTTGTAATAATATTAAAAAAATTTTTCTTCTTTTTTGTTTTATTATTAATATATTTCATTTTCTTATTTATTTTTTTCTTCTATACAAACCTTGAGTTTTACTGAAAAGAAAACGTCTCCCTCGAGAAAATTTTCAAGTTTATGCATTTCAATGTCTTTTTCTGAAATTCTATTTATTGATAGTTTTTCAACGTCAGATAACCATTTGCTTAATTGAACTTTTTCTAAAAAAGCGATGCATCTTGGAAAAGATCCTGTAAGATTAATTTGAAATCCTAAATTCTCCCATAAATCATTATCTCTAGGCGAGATAGTAGCCGGAGTAATTTTTATTAAAACTCCTAATTCTTGACTCTTTTCTTCTAAAAATTTGATAAATTCTATTGGAGTTTCTTTGTTAATAAATAATTTGTCTATATTTTCTAAGCATGATCCATAAATACCATCTTTATTTTTAAAAGATTCAAATTCTTGAATTTGTTTTTGAAAAAGATATAATTCTTGTTTTTGAACAATAAGTTCTTTATAATCTTCCTCTATTTCTTTTATCAAAGAAATATTTAAAAAGATCGTAAAGGAAAAAATCATTAAGATAAAAATAACGAGGAGATAAAAATTTTTTCTGTCTAAATTAATCATTTTATTTTAATATCTATATAAAAAATAACATTTTCAGGCTCCAACCAACTTCTTAAAGACACATCAACTCCTGCAAAACATTCACTTTGTTTAAGGGCCTTTTGGAATAAAAATAAGTCTTCTCTTGTCTCGGCATATCCTTGAATGGATAAATCAATTAAATAATCTATGTCTTTTTCAGAAATAGTAGGTCTATCGATGGAAAGATTTGTTAAATATACTGATGGAGGGATAAATTTAGAAATATTCTTTATAATAGGCATAATTAAAATCTGTTTTTCATAAAAGTCTTGGATATTTTTTAATTTATTATTAGTTTCTTGAACTATATCTTTAAACTCTTGAAATTGAGATGATAAATTAATTTCCTCTCGTTTGATTACAATAATTGTGTTTTGTGTTTTAATTTGAGAAGAAAAATAAATTTTAAAAGAGAATAAAAGGAAAAATAAAAAAATAGAAGAAGCAAGAAAAAATATTATCAATGCCAAAAAAACTTTTCTGTTTTTTTCAAAGATTATCTCTTTTTTTTCTTTTTCGGACAATAAATTAATCATAATATTCTTTTAATGCTAAACCTAAAGCTGTTGTATATCCTAATGATTTTATAAATGGTAGTTTAGGAACTTCTTTAACATCTTCTTCTAAAATATTAACCCATGGATTTCCGATTTCTACTTCTATTTTTAAATTAGAAGATAAAAAATTTACCAGACCTTTAAGTTTTGCTCCTGAACCACAAATTAAAATCTTCTCTAATTTCTTAGATTTGCCATTCTCTTTGCTATGAGAATGATAATAAGCTAAATGACTTTTTATCTGTTCAGTCAAATCAGTTAAACAGGGGATCATGGCATCAAAAATCTTTTTTTTGCCTATAATTCCTTCTTTCAACTTTATATCTTCTGCTTCTTTCAATTCTATCTTTAAGTTTTTAGAAATAGCTTTTGTCAAAGTTTGAGAAGAAATTGGGATTGTAGAAGTAAATCTTAAGCTCCCTTCAAAAAAAATAATAAAACTCGTTTTATCCTCCCCAATATCAATTATCAACAAAGGGTCAACTTTTACATTTCTTTCAATCAATGCCCTAACTGTAGATAAACATTCTATTTCTAGAGCTAAAGGTTTTAATCCGGCCTTTTTTAATGTTTGTAAATAAGGATCAACTATTTTTTTGGGAGCAGCAGCAATTAATACTTCTTGATACTTTTTAGAAGTTTTTTCTGTTTTAATCTTTTCAAAATCAAAATAAACTTGCTCTATTCCTAACGGAATATAATTTTCTATCTCAAATTTTATTGTTTTTTTTATCTCCTTGTCGTCTAATATAGGAATCCTTAAAACATCTAAAAAAGATTTTTCTTCAGGCAAAGATAAGGTTACATATTTTGTTCTTATTCTTTCACCATTAATTTTTCTAAGAGATCTTTTAATAATATTTGCTAATTTTTCTATTTTTTTTATTTCTCCTCTTTCTACAACACCTATTGGTATTTCTGTTTTCCCAAAGGATTTTAATATTAAATTATCTCCTTTTTTTTCAAGTTTTATTATTCTTAAAAATTTATCAGAGATATCAAGTCCAAATGATTGTGTCTTTATTTTAAACATTTTTAATTATAATATTAATATTCTTCTTCCCAATGATTTATACTTATAATTGGAGAATATTCTGAGATGCCAAAAGTATCAATAATTACGTCTGAATCTAAATAAATATCAATCCCATTCCACATACTCGATAAAGTAAATTTACTAGTAGCAATTCCTCCATGTATTTCTACAGGAGAAAGCAAACTTGATAGTTTCATTTCATGCCCACTATAAATTAATCCCTCAATATATAAAGATTCTAATCCTATCCCAAACCATCCTCCAATATTAAATTTTTTCTGAGCCAAAAGACCTGAGGGACTATTTTCATCTGGTCTATAAATTTTCATTCCAGAAAAACCATAACGAGCATACGGCCATTCGGGTCTAAACCAAGCGTTTGATTCTCCAACATTTATATTTTTATTTTCCCCTGAAACCAATATCCCATTAACCACAACATCTTGACCTGCTCTGATATTAATATCGCCGTCTACATATATAATTCCATTAAGAAGTATGTTTGGATAATTATCCCATAACATTTTTTCGAATTTTTCAGAGGAACTAAAATAACAATTAGTTTCTCCATCTGTCCTGATTAAACTGCAATCATTATCTTTAGAAGCTTCTAGATATAAATTAAAATCTAAACTTGGCATAGAAATTTCATCAGGTGGACACTCCCCAGAGCAATCTCCTTCACATATATTATTTGCACAAATAGCAGAAGCATTTAGGGAAGAAGTAAACGGCCAGGAAGAAATATCAATTTTGTTGTTTGCTAAAGCTTTTTCATCAACATTAACCTCGCTTGAAAACTGAAGTTTTATTTTATTATTAGAAAAAATACTTCCATTGTGTATATCAAAAGGATTAGCAGCATTTATTGTAATATTTTCACTTGATCCACTAGTAAAAATAGCAAAATCCGAAATATCATTATCCGTATTTATTGATTTAAATACTTCCGTTTTAATCATTCTCTGGGCAACTTTCTCTCCTCCAGCCATTATTTGTGAAATTGAAGTAATCTTTGCTCTAGCACAACCTAAGTTTTCAATAATAATTTTATATGATCCTCCCTCAAATAAAGCTGGATCTTTTTCATAATCAGGGATTGACCAGAATGAGCAATTTGGATCACCAATCGTTGGTTGGGTTTCAAAGGCATTTTTCCAAGAATCATCATTTTTTAATTTAAAAATAGCTTCTTCCACTCCTGCTTCAGCCAGATAATATGCTTTTGTGGCATTTACTTGGCTTGAAGATATCTTAGAGCCAGTCAAACTAATGGAAATAAAATAAGCAGATGTTAAAAGAATTATAGATAAAACTAAAAGAGAAAAGATTAAAATTACTCCTTTTTCGTTCTTATCTATTTTATTCCTTTTAAATGATTTTAACATAATTAGAAGTTTCTCCCAAAGATTTTTGTCTGAAAATTTAATTCTTGATCTCTATTCTTTAGAGTTAATGAAACATTAATTAAACCATTTCCCCAAAAATTAAGATCTTTAACATATTCCCCAATTATTTTTTCTTCTAAAACACAACCGTGTGTATGTATTGTTTCTTCTCCTTCAAGCCTTGTATCATCCCATCGAAAATAATTATTACAGCTTTCACAAGGATCAAAACAATATACTTTATATTGACGGAAAAGTTCATTTGTTGAAGAGGAAAAATAATAACGAATATAATAATAATCACTATCTAAGTATTCATAAGGAGAGGGAGTATGGCCATCTTGAAATTCTATTTCTGGCAATGGTTGATTTTCTGGATTATCAGGAACTTGAGGCAATTGAGTAACTATTGCTTCTCCCTGACGAATTTCTCTAGTTATTCTTTCTAATATAACTCTTCCGTTTTGAAGAAGTTCAGATTGAATTGTTTTTTCACTATAAAAAATTTGACTAAATGAAAATACATTAAATATAGCTATAGAAACTAAAGTAAAAATAGCTATAAAAACCAAAATTTCGACTAGTGTGAATCCTTTTTTATTCATAATTTATCTTTCAGCTACTAAATTAACAATAGATATATCTCCTTGTTTTAAACCCAGAACAGATCTCCATCTGACTATAATTTCTATCTTTTTTAAACCTGAAAAAGGCCCTGTATTCTCTAAAGTTATGTTAGTTTCTCGAGAAAATCTTTCATATGGAGGGGAAATTGGATCTTCTATTATTGTGCCAATTTGAATATTTTCATATGTTTTAAACATTTCTTGTTCTATCCTTTCTTGGGCTAAAAAGATTGCTTGATTTTCCATTTCGTTTGATTTTTGAACACTTAAACACAAAGGGAAAACCTGTAAAACAGCGATAACGCCGATCGTTAAAATCAGAATCGCTACCATGGTTTCCAAAATTGTAAAACCTTTATTCATAAAAATTATTATTCTATTTTAACAAAGCCAGAAGGTCTAATATTAATTATTTTTATTTCTTGCTTGCTGTTAATAAAAGAAATAGTTCCTGCTTCTTTGACTGAACCATATGGATTAAAGATAACTGTATCATTAGTAAAATCATTAATCTCATGAAAGTTAATATTATAACCTAAAGATTTTCTTGAAATTTCCTCTGTTGTTGTAGGAGTTATATATTTTAACATTTGATATTCATCTGTATCTATAAAAAAAGAAATCCCATAATTAAATTGTTCTGATATTGCTTTTTGCTGAATATAACGTAAATCTGTTGCCAAATTACGAACAACTCCATCCAAACGCATTGACGGCTGTAAAACTCTAATCCCGCCAAAAAATATTCCTGTTACTATAGAAATTATAGATATAACAATAAAAATTTCAATTAAAGTAAATCCACTATAATTTTTGGAAAATTTTATCATAGTCCCTTGGTAATATTAAATATTGGTTGGAGCATAGAGATAGCAAAAAATCCTACTACCCCACCAATAACTAAAATAAGAAGGGGCTCTATCATTGAAGATAATCTAGCTAAAGAATCTGTAACTTCTTCTTCATAAAAATCAGCTAAACCTCTTAAAATTTCTGAAGTTTCTCCTGTTTCTTCTCCAATCTCCATCATCTCTAAAACCATCGGAGAATAAAGATCTTTATATGGCTGAAGAGATTCTGAAATTTTTCCACCTTTTTCTACGGTTCTGGAGGCATTAATCAATGATTCCTTAAAATAAAAATTAGACAATGCTCCTGAAGTAATTTCTAAAGCACGAACAACAGGTACTCCTGCTCTTAAAAGAGAACTTAAAATCATAAGAGCCAAACTAGAATTACTGCTCTTATTGATTTTATTAATTATAGGCGCTTTTAATAATAAATTTGATTTTAATCTCTGTCCTTTTTTTGTTTTAAAATAAGAGATTAAAATTATGGCAAATACAAATAAAAATATAATAGATATAAACCAATTTCTAATTAAAAAATCCGCCAAATAGAGAAACATTTTTGTGGAAGGAGGTATTTGAACATTTAATTCTTCAAAAGCAACTTTTAAATTTGGAACTGCAAAGACCATCATAAATACTCCTATTAACATGGTCATCACTAAAACTATCATTGGATATGCCATTGCTGTTTTAATTTTTGATTTTAAATCATGTTCTCTCTGCATTTGATTATCTAAAATTTTTAAAGATTCTTCTAAACTTCCTGTTTCTTCTCCTGCTTTTAATGTTTCTATATATAAACTAGAAAAAATATTAGGGAATAAAGATAAAGATTCGGATAAAGATTTTCCTTTTGAAATTTTTTCAGAAATTGTTTTTAAGGCTTTTTTAAACTGACTATTTTTAGCTTGATTAGATAAAATTTGGAAAGACCTTGGTAGAGAAACTCCTGTTTTTATCATCACTCCTAAGTTTTTAGTAAAAAAAAGCTTCTCGGTTAAGGGAACTTTAAAAAATTTATCAAGGAAATCTAAATTAAGAGAAAGAATGTTCTTTTTTTCTTCTTTTTCTTCTTTCGCTTCTGTCAAAAAATATTTTTTTTTACGTAAAATCTTAGCTAATTCAGAATGGTTTTTAGCATTTAAAACTCCCATTTTTTCTTCTCCCTCAAGGTTTTTTGCTTTATAAAAATAATTTGGCATTTTAATTTTATTCCATAATGACTCTTAACACTTCTTCTACAGAAGTTATTCCTTGAGATGCTTTTATAAAACCATCCTCTATCATTGATCTCATTCCTTCTTTTTTAGCTCTTAGTTCCAATTCGTGACTTGTAGCTCCCTTGTTTATTAATGCCTTTATAGTTTCTGAGACTAATAATGATTCATAAATCCCAATTCTGCCCTTATATCCACTCGAAGAAGTTTTTGAAGGAAGAGGACGATAAAAATCAATATTTTTAATATTGCTCTTCTTTTTTGAAATTTTTTCTTTAATTAAAATTTCTTCTATATTTTTTATATTGCAATATTTATCTAAATTTTTTAATTCTTCTTTTTTAAGTTTATATTTTTCTTTTTGCTCACACAATTTTCTAACCAATCTTTGAGCTAAGATTAAATTTAATGTTGAGGAAAGTAAAAATGGCTCTACTCCCATATCAATTAATCTAGGAATAGCTCCGGCAGCTGAATTGGTATGTAAGGTTGAAAGTACCAAATGACCTGTTAAAGCTGCGTTAATAGCCAAAGAGGCTGTTTCTTTATCTCTAATCTCACCCACCATAATAATATCTGGATCTTGTCTTAATAATGACCTTAATCCTGAGGCAAACGTCAATCCTATTTTTGAATTTACTTGAGTTTGATTAATTCTAGGCATTCTATATTCAATTGGGTCTTCAACCGTAGAAATATTCACCCCCGGAGTATTTAAAATCTCCATTATGGAATATAGGGTAGTTGTTTTACCAGATCCTGTAGGGCCGGTTACTAAAATCATCCCTACTGGTTTTTTTATGGCATTTTCAACTCTTTCTAAGGTTTCATCTCTCAATCCTAATGCTTCTAAAGTAAGCCCTTCTGATTCTTCTGATAAAAGACGCATTACTACTTTTTCTCCGTTGAAAACAGGTAAAATTGAAACTCTGATGGAATATTTATATTCTTCTAATTTTATTTTAAAACGACCGTCTTGGGGAAGCCTATGCTCATCTAGTTTTAATTTACTTAAAACCTTTACTCTAGCTACAATTCCTGATTTGGTTGCTGAAGGCAAAGTCATTGCATCTCTCAAAATCCCATCTATCCTATATCTAACTAAGACTTCTTTCTCCATGGGCTCAATATGGACATCAGAAGCTCTTTGCAAGATTGCGTGTTTTAATAGAGTATCTACAATTTTTATTATTGGCAGTTCTTTAGCTTGTTTTTCTAATTCTTTCTTCTCTTCTACTTTCTCACTCAATAATTCTTTAATTTTGCCTTTTTTCAAAATTGATTTATCTCTGATATTTTTTGCACTACGGGATATAATCTCACCAAATTCTACTTGTAAACTTTCTTGATATTGTTTAAGAACATTTTTTATACTTTCTGGAGTAGTTAATCTGGGTAAAATCTTTAAATTGGATTTTTTCTTTATAAATTCTATTGTTTTTAAATCTTCTGGATCAAGCATAGCTACTTCTAGACATTCACCTTTCTTTCTAAAAGCAACTATATTGTGTGAACGAGCAATTGGCTCTGGAATAATTCTTAAAATTTCATTAGCAATTTTTTCTTTTTCCAAGTCTACAAAAGGAACTCCTAAAATATATGCTTCCAATCTTAATAATTCTTTCTCTAATATTAAGCCCTCGGAAATCAAAACTTCCTCAATCTTTTTATGAGTTTTTTTCGCTTGATTATTAGCTTTATCAAATTGATTTTCACTAACTAACCCAGCATCCAATAGAAAAGCTCTTAATTGTTGAGTTTCTACTCTCATTTATTAATTATAATAATACCTTTTCTATCTTTTGTAATATTTCTGCCAAACTATAATTGGCTTTGGTCAAATAAGTCATTGCCCCTAATTCTAATGCTCTTTGAACATCTCCTGTATTTTCAAGATTAGTCAGAATAATTACTGGAATTTGTTTTGTTTCTTGGTCTTCCTTTAATCCTTTTAATACTCCAAAACCATCCATTTTAGGTAAGATAAGATCAAGTAATATTAAGTTCGGCTGTTCTTTTTTAGCTAATTCCAATCCTGTTTTACCATCCATTGCTTTTATCATTTCGTATCCTTGTTTAGTTAACATGTCTCCAAATGTTGTTTGTAAAGCAGATTCATCTTCAATAAACAAAATTTTTTTACCTTTATTAGAAGTTTGCATATTTTTTATTTATTTTAATGGTAAACTAAACCAAAATGTCGAACCTTTATTTTCTTTAGAAGTAAAGTTAATTTTACCGTCTAATTTTTCAATAACACCTTTTACGATAAAAAGGCCTAATCCTGTTCCGCTTGTTTGTTTTTTGAGAACATTTTTAGCTCTAAAAAACTTTTGAAATATATATTTTTGATCTGCTTTTGGAATTCCAACTCCTGAATCTTTTACTTCTAAATATAAACTTTTACCACGTTTTTCAAGTAAAATATCAATAGTTCCTTTACCTATTTGATAACGAATTGCATTGTCTAAAAGATTTTTAAATGCTTGTTTTATCCAAAAGGGATCCGAAAAAACACTTGGTATATTGTTCCCTTTTTTCAAACTTATTGTTATGTTTGAAGCCAATGAAATTGGCTTAACCTCCGCAACTGTTTCTTCTACTAAATCTATCATGGAAAAGTCTTTTTTCTTAAGATTTAATACACCAGTTTGTATTCTAGAAACAACTAATATATCATCAATAAGTTCTTGGACTCTATCTACATTCTTTTTTAAAATAGTCAAATAATCAAGTTGTTCTTTTTGAGTCTCTCCTCCTCCCCCCGACATTAATGACTCTACTGTATACTTAAGATTTGTAACCGGAGATCTTAATTGATGAGAAACTATACCTATAAATTCCATTTTCATTCTTGTAGATTCTGCCAATCTCTCAAAACTATGGACAATAATATAATCAATTATCATTAATATTGTTGTTGAAATAATTATAATTAAACCTGCTGTCATAGGATCATATATCCTCCGAGCAGCTATAAGATAAGAAACAATAATAATAATTATTATAATAACTCCCATTACTAAAAATAAAAATTGAGGACATTGCCAAATAGAAAGACCATATTTTTTACATTGCTCTTTAACATTCAACTGTTCCCATATTTTTTTTAAGATCATATTTTAAAAATAAAATTATAATTATATTATTATATCACAATTGACTACAAGAAAAAACTATAATATACTTTTTACATCGGGGTGTAGTGCAATTGGTAGCACGAGTCCTTTGGGAGGATTTAGTCTGGGTTCGAGTCCCAGCACCCCGACACACACTTTAATATATTTTCTTACCATTCAAAAAGTAAATTAGTTCTTTTAAATTGAACACTTAATTATATTTTGCTATAATACATAAAACGAGTTCGATTAATTCAATATAAACTATGAAACCCTTAAGCATTAAAGAAAAGGCTATAAATTTTCGTAAACGAGGATATTCTTATGGTATGATTTCCGAAAAAATAGGGTTGTCAAAGAGTACACTTAGTGATTGGCTTAAAGAAGTCCCATACAAACCAAATAAATTAGTTAAAAAACGTATAAAAGGCGGACAAATGAAATCTGCTCAATTTAAACATAATCAGAGGATAATGGATATTAAAAAAATGAAAAAATTAGCAAAAAAAGAAATAGGCAGATTAACAAAAAGAGATTTATGGCTATTAGGTATTGGATTATATTTAGGAGAAGGAACAAAACTTCAAGAAAATATTCAAATAATTAACTCTGATCCAGAGATAATAAAAATAGCTATTAAATGGTTTATAAAAATCTGTGGTCTCAAAAAAGAAAATTTTACTCCTAGAATTCATTTATATCCAGACAATGACATAAATAAAACCATTAATTATTGGTCAAAAATAACAAATATTTCGAAAACACAATTTGGTAAAACTCAAATCGATACAAGAAACAAAAAACTGAAAAAGAAAAAAAGAAAATTACCCTATGGGACATTACAATTAGAAATTAGAAGTTGTGGCAAAAAGGAACTTGGAAGAAGCTTACATCGTCGAATTATGGGATGGATAGAGGCTATAATTATTCAATAAATATGCGGGTGTAGCTTAATGGCAAAGCTTTTGGTTTCCAACCAAATGATGAGGGTTCGATTCCCTTCACCCGCTCCAAAACAAAACCCGCCAATACTGGCGGGCTTTATTTTTGTTTACAATTTTTATTTAACTGCGTCTTTTAATCCTTTTCCAGCTTTAAATTTTGGAACTTTTTTAGCAGCAATCTTAATGGTTGCTCCTGTTTGAGGATTTCTCCCCATTCTAGCTTTTCTGTGAGAAACAGAAAAGGTTCCAAAACCGGTCAATACAACATCCTTGCCGCTTGCTAGACTTTTCTTAATATCATCTACAAGGGCGTTTAAACAATCTGAAGCTTCTTTCTTTGAAGAACAAACTTTAGCTAAAGATTCAATTAAGTCTTCTTTTGTTACTTTTGCCATTTTTTTATTTAAAATTATTTAAATTTAAGTTATATCGACCTTTTTATTTAATACATCACTATATATTATAGCATATAAACAATAATCAAGCACTATCTAGCGTATTCTATCACTCTGGTTTCACGAATAACATTAACTTTTATTTCTCCTGGATAATTAAGTTCTTCTTGGATTCTAGAAGCAATGTCTTTGGCTAATTTATATGCTTCTAAGTCATTTATCTCTTTTGGCTCGGCAAATACTCTAATTTCTCTTCCAGCTTGAATAGCATATGCTTTTTTAGTCCCCGAAAAGCTCAAAGCAATATCTTCTAGCTCTTTTAATCGTTTTAAATAATTTTCTAAGGTATCTTTTCTCGCTCCTGGCCTTGCTCCTGAAATTTGGTCTGCTGTTTGAACTAAAACAGCTTCTATGCTTTCAGAAGGATATTCCTCATGATGAGACTTCATTGCTATTATTATTTCTTCTTTTTCTCCAAACCTTTCTAAAATTTTCATTCCAATATCAACGTGAGATCCTTGGATTTGATGATCAACAGCTTTACCAATATCATGTAAAAGACCTGCTCTTCTGGCTACATCAGAATTTACTTTTAATTCATCTGCTAATGCTCCGGCTAAATAACTTACCTCAATAGAATGAAGTAAAACATTTTGACCATAACTTGTCCTAAAATAAAGTCTTCCTAAAAGTTGAACAAGCTTGGGGTCCAATCCAATTATACCTGTTTCATAAATAGCTTTTTCTCCTGCTTTTTTTATCTGTTCAGATATCTGTTCTTTAGCTATAGCCACAGTTTCTTCAATCCTAGCTGGTTGAATCCTGCCGTCTTTAATTAATTTCTCCATAGCAACCCTAGCAATTTCACGTCTTACGGGATTAAACCCGGAAATAATTATTGTATCCGGAGTATCATCCACTATAACTTCAACTCCTGTCTCTTTTTCAAAGGCCTTAATATTCCTTCCTTCTTTTCCTATTATTCTCCCCTTAACGTCATTAGAGGGGATAGTTAGAACACTTGTAGTCATTTCCTGAGATTGAGACAATCCATATTTCTGTATAGATTGGACTAATATCTCTTTTGCTCTTTTTTCCAATCTATCTTCTCCTTCATTTTCTAATTTTTGCATCCTTATTAATATTTCCTTCTCATATTCTTTTTCCGCGTCCTCTAATAGTTCTTGTTTAGCTTGTTCCTTAGAAAAACCAGAAACTTCTTCTAATTTAGATTGAGCTTTTTCATTTAAGCTTTCTAATTCTTGCTTTATCGTTTTTAGTTTTTCTACTTTTTCGTTAAAATCTTTCTCTTTCCCCTCATAAACAGATATTTTGTCGTCTAAGGTATGTTCTCTCTTTAAAAGTATGCTTTCTGTTTTTAATATTTGATTTCTCCTTTCATCATTTTCTTTTTGAGCCAGAGAAATAATTTTGTCAGATTTAGCTTTTGCTTTGTCTAATATTTCCTTCGCTTCCGCCTTGGTCTCTAAAATCTTCTTTTGAAGTTTAGCTTCTATGCTTCCCTTCCTTTTTCTTATGATTGATTGACGGGCATAATAACCTAAAATAGCCCCTATCCATAGTAAAATTACGCCTATTAAATATAGAATTAATTGATTCATAGTTCAAGTTGAAATCTTGGTTAGTCATAAATAATTTAATACTAACACACTATTCATTAAAAATTATGATATTCTGAGAGATTAATTTTTTTATCAAGATTAAATTCGTGCATTGGTATTATTTTCGCCAAATTCCAATAGTTAATTTCTGGCTTTATTTTAATAAAAAAACCTCTTTTTGTAAAGGAGGATTGCTAATTAAATAAGTGAGGAGGTAAAATATTTACCTCCTCTTAAGGCACTAATTAAGGATTGTATATCCTGTCAACATAAAAGTGTCGACATAATTAACTTGATTTCCTAAGTCAGTTTTTTTGAAAGATGTATATACTAGTAATATATCCACCGATTTTGCCTTATAATCTTCCAAAAACATACAATTTTTTGCTTTTATAAGACATAATTGTTTGATAATAGGTATGACCCTAATCCCATACTTAAGATCATATAAAGTATTTATGCTTTTTGAATAAATACGACCATGTCCTATAATAGCTGTTGCGAAAAAAAGCGAACAAATTAGCAAGACAATTATAATTCTCTTCATTTTCATCGAACTCCCTCCTTTTCTAATCATTAAATACAAATATATTTATTGTTAATGTTTCAAAAATTAATTCTGCTTTAATTATATAATTTTAAATTTATTTTGTCAACTGATTTTGACAAAATATATTACATTTTTATTATTATTTTTTAAATTTTATTTTTTAAAAATCACAATTATTTCTAATCTATTTTAACAAATAAAAAATTTTTATAATATTTCTTTTTTAAAATATTAAAATTTTTATAGTTAATTTTCTTTTTGAGATTCAGAAATAAATTCTTCTATCGCAATATCTATTAGTTGCCAATCTCCTTCCTGTAAAATACATCTTATTTTTACTTGATCACCAATTTTTACATCTTCTGATTTTAAATCTTCTCCACCAAGCCTTTGTTTTCCATCAGAATCATAAATTATCTTTATGATTCTCAACGGAAAATCACCAATTTTTGTTTCAAATGAATTATCCTCTTTTTTGATTAAAAGAGATTTCTCATCCATTTTTATAACTTCTCCCTTTAATCGAGCCTTAATATCGTATAATAATGGCGATTTTTCAATATTTAATAAGGCAGAAACATTTTTATTTTTATGGTCTAAAATATTTTGTTTTTCCATGTCAAAACTTTTTGCACTATAACCCAGTCCTATCCCTATTATTAAACATAAAAATCCAATAATAATTATATAATATAATTTCATATTATTTTTTAATTCTTTGTTTTTTTCTTTTATTTTGATTTTTAGAATCTAATCTTTTTCTTTTAGGTTTTGGACTTTTAGATTTCGACTTTTTAGATTTTAATTTTTGACTTTCAATGTCTTTATGCAAACTATTCAAATATGATCTACTTAATTCAAATGCAGGAGGATTATATTGTTCCATCATCTTTAATTTTGGTAAAAATAATTGAAGGACATGAATAGTGTTTAACATGGTCAATTGTCCTTTAACTATCATATCAACTAACTTAATATTTCTCTCGATATTTGTTTTCCCCTCTGATATTTTATTCCAATTAAAAACTAACAAAAGATACGTAGACGATAAATCGCGAAATATTGCTGTAATAGGTTTTTCTAAGGCGATTTCAACAAATAAATTTACTGTCCACTCTACTAATGCTCTTTCTTTAACGTCATATTTTATATCTTTATTCTTATGTGCCTTTTCTATATTATCGGCTATTATATTTAATGCCTGTTTAATCTTTCTAAATCCATTTTCGGAAAATGTTTTTCTCATTTCACTTTCGTATTTTAAGATTCTATTGATACTAATTAACGTTTTTTTATAAGATTGATATTCTGTATTTATCATTTTTTTAATTTTAATTAATATTTTTTTTATTTCTTAATATCAAAAAACATTTTGCCCTCTTTGTTAAAATAGAATTGTTCTATTTTTTTTAACGCTTCTAATTTTTGAGGACTTGTTCTTCTTAAAACTGCCTCGAAGATTTTTAAGTCTTTTAATGCCTTAACCATTGAAACAATCTTGAAATGTTCCAACTGACAAACAGTTGGGATTGGAGAGAATAAATCTCCCGTCGTCTCAAATTGACTCCCTAGACAACCAAAGGAACAAAGATTTTTCAAAAGGCAATTCTCGCATTGGGGCTGATTTTTAGCATCAAAAGAATAAATAGTAAATATCAATTCGGGATTAGAAACTTCAATTCCTATAATTTTATTGTTTTTAGTTTTGAAATGTCCATAGACAAAAGGGGGATAAGATGTCCTATGACAAGGAACTAAAGCTAAATCTCCTATCCTTAAATGAATACCAGCTTGGATAGAACAACCTATGCCTCTTCCAACAGTAGTAAAAGGAGCTTCTAATATATTATAGCCTTTTTTATATAGAAAAAACAAGAACTTTTCTAAATTATTGTGACAAGGATTATGAAAAGTCCATTTAATCAAAAACTCTATAAACTCTCCAAATTTCAAAATTTGTTCATTTTGCCATTCAGCATTTCTTACTTCTAAAAGATAGATATTATACCATGGTATATCATGTTTCTGAAATTTTTCTTGGAACCAGAGCCAATTTTTTCCCCAATTTTTTATTTCTTCTGCATAAATCATTGGGTGAAAACCAAAGCCCCATTTCTTATTAAAAATAAAAGCCTTATCGTAATATTTATCATCTCTTGGATCAATTTGTCCGCTCTTGGCATTTTTAAAGGGCCTACTTCGTTCACAATGTTTACCATCAAAAGAGGCGCTTAGAGAAATAGGAATATTTATTTTCTTTGCTTTTTCAAGTAAATTTTCTATTCTTTGAGTTAGCTTCTTGGATTGTAAAAACGTGTAATTAGTAGGAATAGTTAAATGAGAAGGTTTTTTTTCTAAATTTTTATATTTTTCTAATATCATTTCTATTGCTTTAATTCCAACTTCTTGGACTAAAGGCTCTCCACCAAAAATTTCTATTACTGGGGTAAATTTATTTTTTACCAACCAGTCTAGAAACATTTTTAAATTCTTCAATATTTTTTGACTATCTTGATTTTCTGGTGGATATAAATCGTTTCCATATTGATTAAGGTAGCAATATTTACAAGCTAAATTGCATTTATTATTTAACCAAATTTCAACTTTTCGGAAATTTTCCAATTCCTTTATTTTAGGATTTCGCCAAGCTTTAAAAAAAGTTCTTTTCAAAAAAGATTCTACTAATTTGTTATTCTCTTCTTGATAGTTCATTTGAAAGTTTAAAGTTTAATTAAAAATTATCTGAAAAAACTTTTCCTGAAATTTTTTATAGTTGGTTCTTAAGTTTATTTCTTTTGAAACAAGTTTTGATCTTATATTTAATTCTTTCATGATATTATTTTTATGTTTATCAATTAAATATTTTTTCATTCTTTTTAATAGTTTGTCCACTGTATCGTCTTTGATATAAAGACCATCTGCCCAAGTTATCCAATCTTTTTTTTCTTGACCAGGATTAGATTCACTAAAAAGAATAATCGTTCCTGTTTTTAATGCTTCTAAAATTACGAATGAAAATGGCTCATAGCCATAATGGGGCAAAATCAAAAATCGATACTTATTGTATATATTCACCATTTTTTCTGGAGAATAGTATCCTAAATAATTAAAATTTTTGTTTTTTAATATTTTATTATTATAATCTTTCAGTTCTTTTCTTCGCTTAAACATTTTTCCATATATATCTATTTTCATATCGGTTTTGGAAAATTTATCTACGAACTCTGAAGAAAATTTATGGGGCAATAAGTTGCCTACATACAAAAAATCTTTTTTTCTATCTAAAAATGGCACTTTAATATTCCATTCATTGTCTTTCAACGTAAAATATATATCTACTATTTTATCTTTTAAAGAAGGTGAATATTGTTTATCCTTTGGATGATAATTTAAATTAATAATTTGGTCTATTGTTTCCCTAAAAGCATAATTAATTGTCACGTCTGTGTCCGATAATTTTTGAGAAATCGGAATATCTATTAATTTATCATAACAATGATTTAGTAATACTATTTTTGTATTTTTTTTAAAGCTCTTATAATAATAACAAGCCTCAATAAGTCGAGGGTAATATTCATTCATGATTATCACATCAGGATTAAATTCTATCAAGTCTTTGACAAGAAGACAACTGGGATTTTGTTTTTTGTATTCACGGAGGTTGCCTGGATGTTCTTTCTTATAATCATCTAACATACTTAAAAAAGTATTACCCGCTCTTTCTACTCCTGATCCTACCTCTAAATTATAAAAATAAATTTTTGGGCTTTGATTTTTATTCGGAGATGTTTTTGAGGAAAAAGTTAATTTCGAAGGTTGAAGATTTTGTCGGTTAAGAGTAACCTGTTTTTGGGAGTTAGAAATAATTTTATTATTTTCTATTACTTTTTGTTTCTTTTGATAACCCTTATAAAAGTCTTCAAATATTTCTTGGAACGCTCCATTACCAAACATTCTTAAAAGAGAGATTGGAGTCAAATAAATAGAACCTGTATTTAAAATTGCCTCCATAGGACAAGATAGTCCAGTATTGACAAATAAAGCAAAAAGTGTTAAATAATCATCATTTTCTAAAAATTTTTTTTCTGCTTGATTGTTTAAAGCTAATTCTATCATTATCATTTTTACATAAGCCACTTGAAATCTCCAAAAATCATGATAGTTTCTCATTATATATTTAAACCGAGTTTCTTCTTTTTTATTCCCAATTTCTGGAATATACCATTTTTTCAAAATATCAATTGAACCTTTTTTAAATAAAGAAACATCCCAATTTTCAATTTCTGATTTTTTTAAAACACTCTGAACATATCTTTTGTCATCTAAATAAAAGCTCCTATGACAAATATGGAATCTTGATCCAACTCCTACTTGAGTATCACCTCCGGAACAAGTAAACATTCTTTTTTTATTGCTTAATTCATCTTGAAAATTAATTAATCTAAAAAGTCTTCCTGTATAAGTAGTGTGATAATTTTTTTGATGAAGTTTTTTAAGAAAGATGGCAAAATTTTTTCCATTTTCAGCGGTATACTTACCAGGAACAGCCAAAGTAGGCATGTAGCTTTTTTCGATCAAATTAATGTTTAAATTTTTATTTATTTTTTTAAATTTTTTATTTAATCTTTCAAAATAAGTAAAAAATTCATCAATCTTTAAATTGTTATTCATCTCCTTAATGTTTTCTGGAGTAAAAGTTGATTTCCATGAAAAAGTTATCTTTGATGAAATTTTTTGAAAACTAGAAACTAATTTAAAAAAATTTTGGGGAACTTTTTTAGATGCTCCCTTAAATCTATTTTTATCTGTGATAAAAGATGGTCCATCAAGAGAAACTTGAATATTTAATTTAATATCGTACTTAGTAAGAGCTTCAGCAAAATCTCTAATTGGTTTCCAAAACATCATAGAAGTAGAAAAACTTATTATTTCTAGTTCTGGAAATCTTCGATGAATCTCAAACAATTTTTTTTTGATAATATTCAAGGTTAGTGCTGGCTCTGTTCCCCAAAATGCCAAACAATGAATTTTATTTCCAGCTATTTTTTCTATGTTATTTAAATAAGTATCGTCTTTTAGTTTTTCAATAATTTCTTGATGTAAGCCCTTCATTACTGTGGTTTTAGGAATGTAACAATAATGACAATTAAGAGGGCAAAACCCCGTAGTCAATATCTCAACTGCCTCGAATTTTTTATCTTTTTTTTGATACTTGCAATTTGTTGTCATAAAAATTTTAAAAAAATACAAACAAAAAATCGTCTTAAAGAAAATTATAAAATTTAGAACTTAGTTTTAATGCCTAATGATAAGGACCATAAACTGAAGTATCGTCGTTAGATTTATACCCAGAGTTGTGAAAATCTTTTTCGGAAATATAGTGAGAACTTTCATAGCCATTATCGTCGTCAGAGTTATGATTAAAATAATCATTACTATTTTCAGAACCGTCATCACCAGTTTCTACTGAAAAATAATCATTACTATTTTCAGAACCGTCATCACCATATTCTACTGAAAAATGATCGTTACCATTTACAGAACCATTATCAGAATCATCATGAGAACTATCATGGAGATTATCATCACCAGAATCATCAGTACGATCATGGTTACTCTTATCATTAGATTTATCGCTGTATTGGTATCCAGAATAATAAACAGCAAGATGAGGACCATTGTAAGCACCAAGGTCATCAAAATAATAAGTACCAAGATTAGAGCCACAGTGATGGACATAATAATAAGGATAATCAGCATAATCATATCCAGAATTGTTATAATCAAGATGAGAAGATTTATGAGAAATCAAATTGGAACCGTTATACGAAGCATTATCGCTTGAATCAACGCCATTATCATAACTAACATCATAGCCCGGACAGTAATTAGATTCGTAAGTACTGTCGTGGTTAGAATTGTCATTACTATAGTGAACTTTACATTTTTTATCATCAACAATATCGACATTATCTCTAATCTCTTTCATATCGATCATATCAATTGAAGTATTTTGTGATATATTTTGTTGCCAACTAAACGCCATACTATTAATAAAATATTTTTATAATTTACTTATTACGATTTTTATTACCATACATAAGAGGAGTTATAAGTACTTTTTACCGTTGAATTATCATTATAATCGTAGCTTGAATGATCATTGCTGTTATAAGAAGTATCATTATTGCTTTTATCCATTGAATTATCATTGGAATGATGAGTGGTACACCAGTGATCATCAGCATAATCAGTAACATCTCTTAATTCTTGAGGGTGAATTGTTCTTATGGCATCTTTATCGTTTAAAATCCAAGCACTAGACCAAGCAGCGCCAGGACCTCCTAATCTAGAAAGTTCTAAATAAGAATAAATGGAATTCAAATTATCATGAATTTCATTTAGATCTTCATTCTCAATTGGGTCACCTGAATTTAAAGATGTCCAAGTAAAAGCCATGGTCACTAAATTATTATTTTTTACTACAATCTAAGTGAACTGGCCAAAGAGAAATTCCTTTTTTATCTACTTTTCTAGTTAAAAGAGTAATTTTATCATTTTTCTTAAATTTCTTACCACAAATAGGACACGTTGTTTCTTCAAAATGAACATCTGAATAATAGACAACACCATGAAGCTCAGTAGCAGTTATTTTACCAGCATTATCAATAGGCTTCCCATCCATATCTAGTCTATCTTTTGAAAGTTTGATAGTATGAGCTCCTATTTTTAAAAGCCCACATTTTATACACATTCTAGCTGCACTAGGCAATATTTTTCCTCTATGTTGAACTAATACTAGCCCCCATTTATGTTTACAAACTTCTTTCATATAAATAGAATTACATTATTAATGCGACCTTTATTTATAAATTATTAAACCTAAATTTCTAAAGTTCCATCTTCTCGTAGAACAAATAGCTTTTCTCTCTTTTGATTAAAAAAGTTTAACTGGTCTCCTGATTCTACTATCTTAAATTTACTCAAATTCGTTGTCTTTTTAACTTTTATATTTTCAGAAGATAACCATTTTGACCCAAATATTTTTCCTAAGATCAAAATCCCACCTCCCATTAATAAAAGCTTTAAAAATTTTCTTCTACTTTGTTTCATTTTTTTTATCAAAATTAGAAGTTTCCTCCCCTTCTAAAGCTTCTTCTTCAGCGTCTTTAATTTCCTTTTCTATTTCCATTTTTCCTTTTTTAAATTCACCTTTAACTCTACCCAAGGTTTTAGCTAATTGAGGAATTTCTTTAACCCCAAAAAAGACTACGGCAATAACCATTATAATTATTAATATTTCACCAATTCCTAACATTTGTTTAAATTAAATTAAAATTTTTTAATAACTATTTTCGACTTTTTATTATCTTTTTATTTTTAAGAATTAAAATATATCCCAAAAAATAAAGTCCAGCTAGTGGGAGAAACAAAAGCAACATCGTAACTCCTGTTCCATCTGGTGTTATTATAGCAGAGAATATTAAAAAAAACAAAAATATATATTTATAATTATTTTTCCAAAAATCGGAGCTGACTAGACCGAGATTACTTAGTAAAACCATAAAAATAGGGAGTTGAAACATTATACCCACTGCTATAACTAAAATAAATGTTAAATTTACAAATTCATAAGCAGTAAAAAGTGGAGAAGCCTCTAAAACCGTAGCAAATGAATAAAGAATTTTGAAAGTAGAAGGAGCCAGGATAAAATAAGAAAAAAGACAACCTAAAATAAATAAAATTGATGAAAAGCCTACAACTTTTAAAATAATTTTTTTTTCTTTTTCATAAAGAGCAGGAGAGATAAATTTAGTTAATCCATATAGAAGAATAGGAGATGTAAAGATAAAAGATAAGGACAAAGCAATCATTATTTGAGCCAAAAAAGCATTTAAGGGATTAAGTACAACTATTTTAACCTGAGGTGGTAATAAATTTTGTTGAATATGTTTAAAAAACTGGGCAGAAAAAGAATAGATAGAAGGCATTGGTAATAAAATCTTTTTTTCTAAAAATTCAATCTGTTTAAATCCAAATCCAAAAAAGAAAATCGTAAAACCTAGAAAAAAGTAAATCCATAACAGAATGCTTTTCAAAAACTTCTTTAATTCCTCTAAAAGAGCCATAAAAACTGATAAAATAAATTAGTCCAGAATCAATATTAAATCCCCATTAGGATTAAAAATTCTTAATTCAGTTCCAACCGAATTTGGCTCAATTCTAAAATTGCCAATTTTTATTTCAGATAAAACTGATTGACTAGCTGGGTTAACATAGTAAGCAGGGTTATTGTAATCATAAAACTCAGTGGCAGTAATTCTACCCGCTTTAGCTTGAGGGGTTGTTCCAACATTAATAGGCGTATCAACATTATCATCGGGAGGAGAGCTAATTGGATCTGTCCAAGCAAATATAAAATAACCAAAAACAAATGTTAAAACTAAAACGCTTATCAGAAAAGCAACAATTTTCAATTTTGATTTAAACATAAAATCTTTTTTTTAAATTATTTAATGACCTTTTATTATTTTAAAATATTTACCGATTTTACTTCAAATTCTGTTTTACCACGAATATTTTCATCGCTATCAACTAAAATTTCCATTCCTTCTTTTAAATATTTTAATCCTTCTATCCCTTGATAATATTTTAATTGATCCTTTCCAAAAGTCAGAGTTTCGTCAGTAAAAGTACAAACTAATTTTCTAGAAATTCCGTCCGCAAAATTAGTGCCTTTTCCGACAACAATTAAAGAATTATCATTTCTTTCAAAAATAACCCCAGTAGTAGAAAAAATAGCTGAAGGCATAACTGGGGCAACTAAAGATTTTTCATCGCCCGTCATTTCATCTTTAATTTTTATATCTCCGATTTCTCCAGCCTCAGATTTTGATAGTGAAGTAATAATTTCTTCTTCAGGCAGATATTTTTTTCCAGATTCCTCTACTCCAATTCTCCATAAAAAATATGTTAAGAAAACAATAAATAATATAAAAATGGATATAAATATATAATGTTTTTTTATTAAAATCATATTTTAAATTTATTTAAAGATTTTTTTCTTATTTTCAAAAGACAGAAAAAATAGAATGGATTTTTTGTTATAAATTTGTTATTAAGGTAGATGTCTTAAAATTAATTTTTGACCAAAGAATTCATCCTTTTCTTTAATATCCTCATTCGCTACAACGCATATCTCGTTATTAATCTTTATTTCAGAAAGCGAAGAAGAAATCTCCTTAAGAAATTCTGGTGGAGTTATAATATTCATTTCTAATTCTATTTCTGATAGGTTTTCTTCTGCTGTTGTTTGATATTGATTTTGTTCTTCTAAAGATTTTACTATTTGTTTAACAATTTCTGTATTCTCTGTTATTTTTATCTTTCTTTCGGAATTACCTGCTATTGTTGGATTTTCAATGGGACTAGCAGGATAAAAATCTGCATACAAAAGCATTTCTGTTGAACCAATTTCTACGACCTTCCCACAAACAGAAAATACTTTTTCTTTAAAAGTTCCTAAAGGAGCATTTTCTATGGCTTCCTTATATTTCTCTTGTTCTGTTTGTTCTAATTCTAAAATATCATTTTCTAAATTTTGAACTTTTATTTTTATTAAGTAATTTACAAAAAATACTAGCAGTATAATTAAAAATACTATAGCAATAAATATTATAATGGTTTTATTATTTTTATTTTTTTGCATATTTTCAAATTATTTAAAATGGACAACAATAAGAAGCTGTAAAAACACCACCAACTTGATCATAAACACGCGTTCCTCTTGTATAATATCCATAACTGCAAAAACTCCATCCATCTTTTGCACTCCAAGAAGTATAATAACAACCCGAACTAGGAGCAGAAAATTGTATATAAATATTATCACCTGAAGCTGTGGTTTTAATATTATGAGTCCCTAATATACTAAGTCTGTCTGAACAACCACCAGCATAAGCTATCTGGCCACTATTTGTTTGTACTGAATTAAAGACATTTGAACAACCTCCGGTACTCCCTCCTGTTGGCCAAGAAGTAATACAATCATCTTCGATACAATATTTTGGAGCTTCAATCTGGGTATTCACTGTTAAATCTCCCTCTTTTGTTTGAGGGATAGAACTAACATTAATAGGTGTATCAACATTATCATTAGGAGGAGAACTGATTGGCTCTGTCCAAGCTAAAACAAAATATCCGAATATTGTAAAAAAAACAATAATAGATAAAAGTAAAAATATTTTTTCTCTTTGCATATTTTTTATAAATTAAAACTTATTCAAGCCTAAGGTGTTGTTTCTTCCCATTCAGGCAATGGAAAAGTAACTTGGATTGGAATTGACCAATCACAAGAGCCAACATCATCTGTTATTTCAAGCTTAACATCATAGTTTCCTGAATCTATAAATTTAATTTGAGGATTTTCTGTAGATTCAATTGATGTTGAGGCAAAATCTGCTTCGTCAGGTAATGTCCAAAGAAAGCTTTTTCCAGAACAAGATATTTCTTCATCAGCAGAATTATAACAAATGCTTTTTTCATTAATACTACTGCATATTCCTGTTTGAACAGCACATAATTGGAAAATTTCGTTCATACTAGGGAGAGAAGGGAACCACCCAAAATCAGCATAAGGACTAGCATGATCATTTGTTCTAAACATATTTGGATCTGACCATTCTGACCATTCCCCACTACCAGTATCTTTTACTCTTACTTTCCACCAATAATTAGAACTCCAAGAAAGTTTAGAATCCCAATCATTATTATCATCGTCATCCAAATTTAATGCATAACTATTACTTTGACTTAATAACACTATGTGATTAAACTTTTCTCCTGGAAAATTTGGATCACTATCAACCCAAATCTCATATCCTTTCTGGGGATCTCCTTCTGGATCAGAATATGTCCATTCAAATGAAATTGATGTACCTAGTGCTACTTGAGGAGATATTCTCCAACAGTTATTCCAAGTTTCTTTTAATGAATCAGGATTATAAGGAGAAAAGTTAAAATCAACAGAGGTTTGCACTTTATAATCAGAAGTTGGACAAATCCCTGTGTCTTTACAATTAAAACTGATCCAGCCAACTACATCGCTCCCCCAAGCCCATCCTTCAAACTCTTTAGTAATCTCATTTAATTTAACTCCATCTAATCTTATCCATCCGTCCCAACCATCACCATAAGCTAATGCTCTGGCCCAACCAGAGACTTCATAAGTCGATGGATCAATTTTGGCCTGACATGAAGATCCAGATGGACATCCTCCTGTTTGATCAAAGCTAATCCATCCTATGTTTTCTGACCAAGCATAACCAGAAATTATTCCTGATGCATCAATATTTACTCCGTAATCTGTAGCACTTCCAGTATTTGTACTATTAAAACTAATCCATCCTATGTTTTCTGACCAAGCATAACCATAAACATTATCCTCTGCGTCAGCTTTAACTTCTTTTGTTTTTATATTGTTTAAAAATAAAAAAGAGAGAATAACTAAAATTCCCAAAACAAGAGAGAATAATAATTTAAATTCTTTCCTTTTTTTAACAATTTTCATATTTTTGATTTTTATTTTTTAGCTTTTATCACTTGGTCTATAATACCATATTTTTTAGCTTCTTCTGCTGATAAATAAAAATCTCTATCTGTGTCTTTTTCAACTTTTGAAAGTGGTTGTCTAGTATGCTCAGACAAAATTTGGTTTAATTTTCCTTTTATTTTTAATATTTGTTTAGCTTCAATCTCAATATCTGTAGCTTTTCCTTTAACTCCTCCTGCTACTTGGTGTAATAATATTTCTGAATTAGGCAAAGCAAACCTCTTACCTTTTTCTCCAGCTGTTAAAAGAGTTGCTCCCATGGAAGCAGCCATGCCAATACAAATAGTAGAGATATCACAACTAACGTATTGCATCGTATCATAAATAGCTAAACCAGCTGTAACCGACCCTCCGGGGCTATTAATATATAATTTAATATCTTTTTTAGGATCTTTGGAAGCTAAGAATAAGATTTGAGCAATAACTAAATTAGCCACACTGTCTGTAATAACTCCTGCTAAAAAGATTATTCTTTCTTCTAACAAACGGGAGAAAATATCATAAACTCTTTCTCCTCTTTGTGATTTTTCAACGATTGATGGAACTAATGGCATATTATTTAATAAAACTTTCTAATTTATTGAAGACCTTTTCGTTATACATTGCACTTTCAGTATAATCCTTTAATCTTTCAATATCAATTTT
>Ga0272442_10001183_pt1 | contig 40262 bp, 35 predicted proteins | sample SSMForm2O_FD_200262 | JGI IMG/M metagenome (GOLD analysis project Ga0272442, IMG submission 200262) | Marine sediment archaeal communities from Little Sippewissett salt marsh, Falmouth, MA, United States - SSM-Form-2O | ecosystem: Environmental > Aquatic > Marine > Wetlands > Sediment ... | reverse complement strand
TATTATCAAAAAACTTGGAAGAAAAAAAAGAGGGAATAAATATTATACCAATTTGGAAATGGCTACTTGCACCATCAAATAAAAAATAAAACCATCATAAATCACAAATGTTTTACCAGATTTTTCTCCTGTTACACTGTGTGCTTCTCAGCAGGCCCATAAGAGTGTATAAAGAGTTATACTTTTCCTGAAATAAGCCATTTAGCCCACTCTTTATGATTATTTTTTAATGCATATCTTGATGCAGACTTCCAATCATAAGAAACCAATATTCTAGAAAATACATATTGATTTCTTTCTTTTTTTATCATACAATAAGATGCTTTGTTACTACCTGTTTCAATCTTATGATATATTGGAACATCATCATTATATGCTTGTAACCCAACACTGCCTGGATTAACAATAAATTGACCAGATTTGAGATTAACTAAATTGAATTTATGGCTATGTCCACAACATATAATTTTTTGTGATATGCCCTTAATTTTAGTATATAGTTCATCATTATTTTTTACAAAAACTCCTTGTTCAGTCACTTTTTCAATTAAATACATGTCATCTTTATTTGGTGTTCCATGACATAAAAATAATTCATCAATAATCATTGTTTTATGAAGAGAACCTATCCACCCAATAATTTCATCATCTATCACATTTAAAATATATTTCAAAGTCTTATTATCAGTATTTTTTTTTACATTTTCAAGTATTATCCTATCTTCATTTCCAGAAATATTAATAATTTTATTTTTTTTTAAAATATCATATGTACTAACTGGATCTAAAGGACCATAAAGACTATCTCCAAGATTAAAAATTGTATCAATATTTCTCTCTTTTATATCATTTATAACTTCTTTAAGAGCCCATTTATTTCCATGTATATCTGAAATTACTGCAATTTTTTCTCCATCTTTCATATTAAGATAAAGCCATAAAATTTTTCTATATAAAAATAGTTATTTATCAACTTGGAAAAACCAAAATGAGGGAAACAAATAATGATAATTAGAAATTATCAACAATCAGATAAAGAACAACTCATAGCTCTTTGGAAAGAAGTTTTTAATCCAAAAAAACCACATAACGATCCTGAACTTGCAATTAACATAAAAATTAAACATAAAGATGATTTATTTTTTGTTGCAGAAAAAGAAAAACAAATAGTTGGAACTATCCTTGTTGGTTTTGATGGACACAGAGGATGGATTTATTCACTTGCCGTTTTACCAAAATTTAGATACAAGGGAATTGGTAAAAAGCTAGTAGATAAAGCAGTAGCTGAATTAAAAAATCTTGGTTGTTTAAAAGTAAATCTTCAGATCATAGGAGATAACTCTTATGTTTTAGAATTTTATAAAAAATCTGGCTTTATTGTTGAAGATAGAATCAGCATGGGAAAAACATTATATTAGGTATAGTGAACCATATTTTTTAAAACCACAGAATAGTCTTATAGTTGTACCTCGTTTTTCTCCTGTTATACTGTGTGCCTCTTAGCAGGCCCATTTATATTAAAAATGAGAAAATTCTAACACGAATAATAATATAATATTAATTAATATCTGGAATCCAAAAGAGATGTGATATTAAAATGAGTGATAAGGACATTCCATTTCAAGTCATAGACTGGAAATTAATTCCAAAAACCGAACATAACGGAGATAAAGGACTTGCTTTTTGGCAAACACTTCAATTACAGGGATTAAGAATCAGGATAGTTGAATATTCTGCAGGATATATTGCTGATCATTGGTGCAAAAAAGGTCATATTGTTCATTGTTTAGAGGGAGAATTTGAAAGTGAACTTAAGAATGGTGAAACATTTCGCTTAAAGAAGGGAATGACGTATGTTGTTTCTGATGATGCAAGTTCGCATCGTTCAACAACAGAGAAAGGTGTAAAATTATTAATTGTAGATGGAGCCTTTTTACACTTCAAATAAAATAACAAAAGTAACAAATCAGTATAGATTACTACACTAATTCAGTCCTAATAAAATATTTAAAATTAAAAACAATAAAATTCTGAAACGTTTTTCCCTATTTTCCTCCTGTTAATTTGTGTGCTTCTCAGCAGGCTCATCTTACTATTTGATGAGAGTTTATTCAATTTTTTTTAATAAAGCTCTCATGTCTATTTCTAAACTTTCAAAACGATTTTTTAGAAAAATTATAGATTCCTCAACACTTTTATTATATATCTGTATTCCAACAGTTTTTAAAAAATGGTCCAATATTTTCTCTGCAGCAATTATTCCAATTTCTTCATCTCTTTCATTTTTGAAAAAATGGATTATATCGTCTATGCTCTCTTTTCTTTTTTCATCCGAAATTAAGTCCCAGTCTCGTTTTATTTTTGTCATATAGTATTCTATAAATAATTACGTCATAAATCTGTTTATGCATAAATAATCAAATCTACTTCCGAGTAGATCATTTTTCAACTTTACACTGGGGAAGACTGATTTGATTTATATTTAGAATACGTTATACCTTTGGATGAGCAGATTATGGCAATAGATAAAATCCCCATAAGTAAGTTTTCGCTTATGACAAGGCTAAGCCAAAAAGCATTACGGTTGTATGACCAAAAAGGAATATTAGTCCCACATGAAAAGAATGGACTAACTGGTTATAGATATTACAACGTTTCACAAATAGAAACAGGTCTAAAAATAAAATCTCTAAGTATGCTTGGATTTAGTCTTGATCAAATAGCTGAATTTTTAAACTCAATAAAAAGAAAAGATGATAAAAAAATACAGCTGCTGATACAAAAAAGAATTGAGGAAATACGAAAAGAAAAACAAAGACTTGCAATTAATGAGGATTTTTTGCTCAAAGATAAAGGAGTGTTTGAAATGACGATAGGAAAGCCAACAATAAAAGAAATACCTGAAATGAGGGTATTAAGTATTAGAAAAGTGGGGGCATTTGATCCTACGATAGGAGAATTAATTGGAAAGATTTGTGCCACGATTTCTCATCCCGAGAATGAAAAAAACATTACGGTCACAGGACCTGTTATGTCTTTTTGTTATGATAAAGATTACAAAGAGACAGAAAACGATATAGAATGTGCTATACCAATATCAGGTCAAGTGACAGTTGTTGACCCTGAAATGGAAGTAAAAATATTTCCATCATGCAAAGTTCTATCATATATACATAAAGGATCTTATCAAAAGCTTCACGAAGCATATGCCTTTCTTTTAAAGTATATGCAGGAAAACAATCTTGAAATATCTGGACCAAACCGTGAACTATATTTTAACGATCCCTCAGAAGCTAGTGAAGAAGATCTCAAAACAGAAATACAGATACCAATTAAAGAGTGAAAAAACGCTCTTCTTTAATTTTTTTTAACACTTTTTTCATATTCGTTTAGCGCTCTTTTTGAGGAATACCAAATATTATCATTTTTCACTGCATCAAGCTTTCTTTGTCTTGCTCTAAGACTTAGATATTCCTGAGAATAATCAGATTTCTTTGATAATTCGGATAATGTTACAAGTCTTTCTTCATCTACAAAGCTCGATAGGTAATATTGAAGAGATTCGTTTACTGAACGAGCTATAAATGATGCAAAATCTGATAAATCTCCAATATCTGCTTTATTTAATGATCTATAGTATTTTCCCCTATCATCTTTTTGTATGATGATGGGAGTATATCCATTTTTCATAAGATAAAAATTAGTAAGTAATCTTGCCACTCGTCCGTTTCCATCTATAAATGGGTGAATTTTAACAAACTCATGGTGAATAAAAGCTGCTTTCTTAATTGTTTTAAGTTTTAATTTTTCAATATTTTTAATGTATTCATCCATTAATTTAACAATTTTAAGATAACTTGGAGGTCTAGTTTTTGCACCAGTTATCGTAACATTTTTGGTTCTATACTGTCCGGGTTTTGTAAGTATTCCCGTCATAACACACTCATGTATTTGTTGGATTATTTCTTGGGAAATCTTTTTCTTAGAATTTACGAGTTCTATCATTAAATCAAATGCTTCTGCATCATTTTTCGCTTCGATATGGTCTTTTAAAGGTTTGCCGCCTATTGTCACTCCTTCTTCAAGTACAAGTTTTGTTTCTTGGAGAGTTAGAGAGTTTCCCTCAATTGCATCTGAATGATAGGTATGTCTAAGCCGGATATCTTCAATGATTCTTTTTACAGGATCTTTTGGAAGGGGTCTTAATGAATCTAATTTTTTCTTTTTCTTTTTAATTTTATCTAGAAGTGAATCATTAATAAAAATATCGGTATCGTCATATTTCATAATATGCCGATATGTAATTACTGATATATATCGGTATCGGTTAATAATATCGTTTGCCGATATTTTTCTTTTATCATGAACTGATTAAAAACGTGTGTAAAACTCTATGGTTTGCCCTATTTTCTTTTTGTTAACCTGTATGCATCTTAAGCAGACCCCACCTCAAACTTTTGATTTAAGATAGTAATCTCACCTAAATAACTAATTGCTATTTGTTCTTATATACACGTTCTTTTTATATTTGTACTCATCAACACCTAAAACATTCATTACTCTTATTGGTTCGATCTTAACTAAATTTCTACAAGCACGATAGGCAATCCAGTAGGAATTCTTATTTTTATTATCAACCAAGTTTCTAACAATAGAAAATACACGTTCCTTATCGATTTTAGACCAATCACTAAGATTATTGCCAACAGACGTCCTTGGATATGGATGAGATTCTTCATAAAGATTTTTTAAAATTGAAAAACAAAAATCTGGATTATTCTTAAACCATTTATTATCAGCAACGGGTCTAATTGATTCACTAGAAAATCGCCTCAAATTTGGATAATCTGATTTTGACATCACCACATACCATTTTTCCATTTCAACAGGGTATTTTTTAATTAATTTCCTAATGAAACCTGCTGAACACTCTCTTACTACCCATTGTTTATCAGCACCGGCTTTTTCAAAAACAGATAAAACTATCTTTAATTTTCCTTCTTCTAATCCATATATAGAAAATAATTGGATGGCTAGGCTTCGAACGAATGGATCAAACACTTCATTTTTATATAATCCAAATGAAAAAGAGTAAGGGTCTATATCGTTTTTTAAAAGAAGAGGATATATGGTTAGACCCATTTTCTTAATAATTGAATATCTCCCATAAGAAATCCTCTTTTTAACAGGAATATCCTTTTTTATTGAAGATATCAACTTACATAATTCTTTTGAGATATTATCAATAGGTGAGCTATGTATTGTTTCGACAATTTGCTGTATCTTTTCCTCCTGGTTACGATTGATTAATGAAAACATATCAAATACACTTCATTTTGGTCAAATCAAAGAGGCATCTATCTTTAATTAAATTATTTTTCTTATTAATACTTAAAATTATTTACTTATTAAATTTATAACAAAAATGATGCGAAAAAAAATAAAAAAAAGAAAGAAAGGTGAGTTGTTACCCGTTTTCAACAAATTGTCTTTTTAAATATTTGAGAAAATGAGTAATTGCGTACCTTCAACTGTTTCAGAAGCAAGATCTGCTTCAACTGTTACTGTAATAGCACCGATACCAATGATGATACCAGATGATATGGTTTCTTCACCGCCTGCAGCAACATCAATTGTACCCTCAACTTCTTTATTAATCATTCCTAAAAGGCCACCAGTTACAGTCATAGTGTAAGGTACATCAGTTGCATCAGCATCGCCAACATTCTTTATGACCGCGCTAACTCCAATTCCACCAGAGATACTATCAATGGTGATGAGAGGCCTTGCAGATCCACCGATATCTGATTCGAAATAAACGATATCGTCACTGTCACCAGTGTATACCGCTCCAGCTGGACTGATGTCGTATTCATGAAATCCATCGATGGGTTCACTATCGCTGATAATTTGACCAGCACTCCAGCTTGCACCACCGTTATCGGTTACTGATGTATACAATGATCCTCCTTTATAGTATGTACAGATTGCTTCATTGTCATCTACATGGACGATTCTTGGTGCTGATGCGCCGGTTTCAATTGTACTTACATCGTATGATGATAATCCATTTGTGCTGTAGTAACAAAGGATGTTACCACTTGATTCAACAGTGATAATTACGTTATCGTTTTCGGCTGCTATGTCAGGATTTTGATTATCTTCTCCAGTGATTAAGCTGAAACCCATTGGATCAGAGCCATCATCGGGGTCATAATCAAATGGATCAACCCTTATGAAAAGATCATTCATATCAGAGCTTTCATTATAGTATTCCCATACACCGTAATTCAATTGTTCAACTTTATCCATATCATTTGCAGGATGGTGACATCCTTCGATGTCATACCAACTTATGGTTGCGTATCCATCATCGGTTGGATATTGTGTTAATGGGCAATCTGTGTTATCATAATCGCCATAACCAACATATCCACTAAGTGTCCAGAAACCAATTCTCCATTCTTCAAAACTATCGTCACCAGCTGAGAACTGAGTATCAACAAAATCATAAAAATCATGTGAAGACCAATCCCAGGTAGCTCCGAGCCAGGTTCCTACGTCAGATATATCTGCAAAATCTAAATAGGTTACATCTCCACTTGTGGTATAATCCGGTGATACGGTTCCTATGAAACGGTTTCCGGCCCAATGTGAAAGTGATGGGAATTCTGTAGCACCAAGATCCCAACCTCCGCCATCTGACCAGGATGCTCCTCCATCAGGAGATCCTGAGAAATAGGTTCCAGTCATATCAAGCGCATCGAAACCCATAATAATACTAGTTCCAGCACTTGCAATAGCAGGATGCATTCCTTCAAAGAGTGGAATTGCTTCAGCAGTAAATAGATCTTTTTCAAGAGTTTTAGCAGGAGTTATTTGAGTTACTTTCATATTTAATGATTGTGCAGGTAAATTGATGTTTTTCATTACTAAAGTATAATCTTGTTCTTCTGTGTCAACGACGGCTGTTGCAGACACTGATATCATCAGCCCCATTATTAATAAGGTTACTACCTTTATTCCAAATATTTTTCCGTTCATGTTTATTGCCCCATTTTTTTTTCAAACTGGTTATGTATGGAAAATTAGCAAATATTGGATTTTTTGCCTCCTTTTCCCCGTTATCCGTATTTTTCTCTCCAAAGGAAAGAATAAAACGAATATTATTCCAGGTATAAGTTAAATCGTTATGATAATATAAAAACATTTGGGAAAAACTGTTTAAAATTGTAAATGATTTTTGATAATGGTAGTATTCCTTACTAATTATAAAGTAAAATTTTTCCTCTTTTTATTAAATGATATGAAATAATATATTCAACGTAAAATAATTATTAATATAAATTTTTTTAATGATTGATTATAAATGTTTAAAATGTGCCATTTTATTGAAAAAAGGGAAAAATGAGAAAAAAAGAAATTATTGTACTTTAATTGTCACTTTGGCTATATCAATCATAAAAGAAGACCATAGACTCATATCAATTGCTTTTACTTGAAATGTAACAATATAAGTTCCTGACGAACCGTATTTATGAACGGGATTGCTCTTGAAACTATATTGCCCATCATCAAAATCCCAAGTTATACTGTAAAATGGATAGTATGAACCGTTGATTCGACAAGCAAAGCTATCTTTGCTCTCAAAGAAGATATATTCATTTCTTGAGACATTGGTATCACTAACAGTTATCAAAGCATCAACACCGGCCCAGGGATCAAAACTTAGATTTCCAATTACTTTCGATCCAACACCATCTGCAATACGTTGCGAGTAATAATCATGTGAATCTTCATTTTGAGGGCTATTTGGCCCATCTGGAGAACCCCACCAATTTAATGTTGCATTTACCGGTTGATCGATTTGGTTCCAGACGCCAACATTATCGCCACAGGATGAACCAATATAATTATGGTTAATATGGACATTATCTGGTTCGCAATTATTTGAAGTAGTGATTAAAATTCCAACTTTACCAACAGTATGATCTACCCATTCAATTCGGTTGTGTACCACGGTAGTATCTTGAGAACATCCATCTATCCTAATTGCGGTGTTGATGTCTTGTATGGTACAATTAATAATCTTTGAAGGTGTACAATTTGTTTCAACGTTGTAAAATAATATTCCAATGGAGTTATTTTCAAAATTTCCTTCTATCGTAAATCCATCTATTAATACTCCGATGGTATTTGGTCCTGAAACATCATTATATCTTAATCTTCCCCCATGAGCAAAAATGAGTGGCGAAAATGCTCCTGATCCATTGATTGAATAGGTTTTTATTTTATTTGGAAATCGTATGACAGCGGACGATTTTCCAAAAAGGTGAACATCTTTGTTTATAAGGATTTGTTCTCTATATGTTCCATTTAAAACGTAGACGACGCCACAAGTACAGACATTTTTTACTGCGTCTTGAATATTATTATATGCATCATAATCAAGTGTTAACGATGGATTGTAGGAATTCACATAGACTTGACTTATCCAATTTCTATTTACCCATACTTCTGATGGACAGGCTAATACGGTGATATTCACTGTATCATATTTAATGAGTGTTTCATCACATAAATCAACGATTGCTGAAGCATTGTTTATACCTGAACCAATTAAAGTTGCAATTGCATTATAGGTGATTCGTAAAGATTCATTTACATCTAATTGTGAAATTTCCCAAAAAATACAATTCGATGAGATATTTACCGGGATCATACTTGCATTGTTTGCATAGCATAATTGATCAGGCAATGAATCCTTAATCAAAATGTCATGTAATTGTTCTTTTCCAGTATTTTTTATGGTAATATTGAATAATAGAAGATTCTCTTCGATAACAGTGTGTTCATTTTTCCATGTTTTATATTTCTTATCATAAACTGTTTTACTCATCGTAATATCGGGTTGATATGATAGAATAATTTCTTCAGTTGATTGATTTGAAACAGATTCATTTAGAGTTGTTATTGCATCTACTTGGGCAATATTAACTAAGGTATCATTTTGAACATCAGTACAAGTTATAGTGTACAACACTGATGCATTCACCAATTCGTTAGGAGCAAGACATGTAGTGGATAGATTTATTTCTCCAAGTTTATCGTCATACAATTGGATGTCATTTACGGTTACATCTCCAGTGTTTTTCACACAATATGAGTAGTTTACAACGCTACCTAATGTGGCCACATTGGTATTTGCCATTTTAATTAAGCTAATTGAAGCTGTATGAACTATTTCAACTGAATAGGAATCATTGTCATGAACAGTGTGATTAATACTATCAACGCCAGTAATTTCTGCAATATTTACTAAAGGACCTGGTAAATCTGTTTCAGTAATGGTGTAGTTTGCAGTTTGGATTATGGATTTTCCGGGTTGTATTGTGGTGTTAGGCAAAGTAATGGTTCCGAGTTTATCATCAGTTAAGGTTAATCCATGAATAGTGACATCTCCCGTATTCGTAATGTTATAGATATACGTGATTTGGTCTTCAACAGAAGCCATGCTTACATTTGCCTGTTTTTCTAATAAAATTTCAGAAGAATAAACAATATTTACTGATTCATTATCAGTTGCACAGATTGACTGATTGTTGCTTGTCTTCCCTTCGACAATAGCAAAATTGATTACTGGACCTGGAAAATCTGTTTCGGTAATGGTGTAGTTTGCAGTTTGGATTATGGATTTTCCGGGTTGTATTGTGGTGTTAGGCAAAGTAATGGTTCCGAGTTTATCATCGGTTAAAGTTAATTCTTGAATAGTGACATCTCCCGTATTCGAAATGTTATACGTATACTCGATTATATCGCCAATTTCACAAGTTGTAACATGAGCTGTTTTTGTCAATGAAATATTTGGATGATCGGGAACAATGAGTTCAATAATTGAAAGTTGATCGCTTCTGAATTCTAATTCAGATTCTACAATGATTGCTATTATGTCTCCTGGTTGAGGAATAAAATCACATCCATTGTATAATACAACGTCATTAATGATATCCCATGCATTACTTGTAGGTACTGGAGGATTTGATCCAAAATTGATATAAGACCAAATAGCAGTTTGGATATCATAATAACTCACATTTTCAGGTTTATTATTTAATATGAAATTTACTGCACTCCAATTATTAGGATTTTTTTGGTATCTGTCGGGGGGACAATAGCTCGAAAACAACGTAACATTTTTTGCACTATAACTCATATATTGGCCATAATCGATACACCAAGTTGAGAAATTGTTATTTGAAATATCACAGGGCTCATAAATTCCAGTTATATTAGTAATAAAATATGCTTCATTCATGGTGAGGGTAACTTTAGCTTTCACAGGGTAATCAGGTAAATTAACGATGCAATTGGTTATTATACTAGAATTATCATCGTCTTCATTGGTTTCATCGTCATCTGTTGTTGACTCATCTGAATCTGAGTCTCCTGAATCAGAATTACTTCCACCATTGTTGTTTGGAGGGTTGTAGGGTGATGAACCACTATTTAAATTAGGGGATTGAGTGTTTTCATTTTGTTCATCAGCAGATTGATCGGTTGATTGATTGTTGTATTCCGATGTATTGTTTTCTTCGTATTGGTTGCTATGGTTTGTAGTATCAGTTGAACTGTTATGTGTCGAATTAGTTATGCTACTATCTGTATTGTCCATTTCTGTTTCTATTTCCAAGAACGAGTCCTGATTTCCAATTGTATCATCAGATGAGATAAACTGTAATCCAACGGTAGAGATCAAAAAAACGAATAGACATATTACTAATCCGATTAATAGTATTTTTTTATTATTTTTTATTGATGTTTTTAGTGAAGAAATTCTATTACTAGAACCCGCATTCATAAATAAACCACCTTTTAAATTTTTAGAATTTTATAAAAATGTTAAATGAAGACATATATAAACTTATGTGAACAATTGTATCCGAAATTTGCATAGGGACATGACCTAGGTTCTGTCCTAACACAATATGGGTTAAAATTTTGAAAATATAAATTTAAAAGGATAGTGAATCCAGTAAAAAATAACATAACTCATATTTTAGAAAAAATAATATTTCTCTAATAAGTTTTATATGACATTAATGCAATTCTAAATATGGATTAAAATTATAAAATCAAAAAAACATAGGGGACAAAAAATTCATGTTATCCAACATTAATAAATCTGCATTAAGAAAAATATTCATCATAACTTTTTCTCTTTTTTTGCTGTTTCCAACTATTAACAGTGAAAATCCAGAAGATAACACTGATGGTGAAGATCCTATAATCTCCATTCTAAAATCAGATGAAACTGGTGTACTTATTGAAATCATTGTCCCAACGATTGAAATCGATGATGTAAAGGTTAATGAAGAGACATACCAAATTTTAAATATCCCTGGATATAGTTCAACCTTAGAGATTGGTTTACCTCAAATTCCGGTTATACGAAAAACTATCGCCATACCTAGTGATGTCCATTCATTTTCAATAAATACTTTAGATAGTTCTTGTACTGATTTAATTGGATACAATATTTATCCCTTTCAAAATCCTGAATTTGATTCAAATAATGAAGATTTTGTCATAAATGAGGATTTTTATAAATTAAATACTTTTTATCCTGTGAGTCTCGTATTTGCAGATAACATTTCCTATTGGAGAAACATAGAAATTATTTCAATTCAGATTAATCCCGTCATGTATAATCCAAACACAACTGAGTTGAAAATTTTTGATTATATTCTTTTAGAAATAAATTATGATAGTACAGGATTTACTTCAAAAACTATGTCTCCAATTTTTTCTAACTTGGCAAAAAATATTATTTTAAATAGTGATTCGATTAAAATAGATAAAACCGATGAGGAGGATAAATCATCCGGTTTCAACTATTTAGCAATAGTCCATCCACCTTTGGAAAATGCTGTTAAACCACTGATAGATTGGAAAAATAAAAAAGGCTTAAAAAGCAAATTAGTTAATACGTCAATAACTGGAATCACAGCAAACAATATTAAAAATTATATCACAAATTTCTATAGTTCTAATCCTGATTTAGAGTATGTTTTATTAGTTGGAGATATTGATGATCTTCCTTGGTGTTCATTTTGGGGTGTAACCGGAAGTGATTATTGGTATGGAGATATTGCTGGTGATATTTACCCAGAGCTCGCGGTTGGAAGAATCTCAGCGGTAAATAGTGCCGAAGTCACACAGCAAATTAATAAAATTATATCCTATGAAAAAAATCCTCCAATTGGTGATTGGTTAAATAAAGCATTATTAGTTGCCCACAAGGAAGGTGCACCAGGTAAATATGAAGGATGTTCAGAAACCATCCGCACTTCCCCGTATACTGATAATTATGATTTCTTAACGGGGTATGGATCACAAGGGGAATCAAATACTGATGTAAGTAATAAGATTAATACCGGTATAGGAATTTTAAACTATAGAGGTCATGGAGCATACAATTGTTGGAGTGATGGTTGGACAACAGCCCATTACGAAGGGTATTATAATTCCGATGTTGAAGCTCTAATAAATGGTAATTTTACACCGATACATTACTGTATTGCATGCAATACTGCAGATCTTAGCAGCTCTGATAAATGTCTTGCTGAAGCGTTTATAAAATCTGAAAACGCAGCAGTTGCATATCTTGGTGCAACTGAACCGTCATGGACTGAACCAAATCACGATTTTGATCAACAACTATTTCAGGCTAGCGGAAATTTGGGAATTTTTAATATTGGATGGATATCGAATTATGCAAATGCGCAGCTTATAGATTATTACGGGTCAAGTAGTATGTATATGGATAATGTAAAGATGTATCTGTGGCTTGGAGATCCCTCATTAGAGCTGTGGACAGATATTCCAGATATTTTGAATGTAACACATCCGTTAATTATTACCAGTGAAATGTCAAGTCTATTTAATGTAACCGCTCAATATAACGGTACTGCGGTGGAAGATGCTTTCGTATGCATTGAAAACGGCCAAGATTTTTATGAGATTGGATATACAAATACAACGGGTTGTATCCAATTTGATATTGTAAATCTCTCTTCAGGTTATTTAAACGTCACTGTCACAAAGCATAATTACATTCCATATGTTGGATCTGCAGATATTCCCGTAAGAATATCTTTGGAACAAGGATGGAATTTCTTTTCTCTACCTGTTACTAGAACTGTTGAAAAAATCAATTTAACAATCTGGGATGGTAACGAAGTTATCTTATGGGCTGATGCTGTAAATAATGGCATTCTTAATTCTTATATATTCGGTTGGGATAGAGTATCTCAATCTTACATATTCTCAGATGTTTTTGAACCTGGATATGGTTATTGGGTCTATGCTAATCTTGCTTCAGAATTGTGGACTGAAGATTACAGTTCGTCTCAAGTTGATATTTCTTCCCTTAAAAAAGATTGGAATATTGTTGGAATAAATAGTAATCAGACCATTAACTTTTCAGACTTGATCGTCAATTATAACGGAACAGATTACAATTGGATGGATGCAGTTAATTTGAGTATAATAAATAATTATGTCTTCGGTTGGGATAGAACATCTCAATCATATACGTTCAATGATAAATTTCAACCAGGATATTGTTATTGGTTTAATACACTTCAACAGTGCACGCTCAAAAGAAGTTGATCTCATCCATAGGGTTACTTAATCACTGATTATAATAGAAATTTTGATAAGCAGGTGATTCGTTCTAACAATTGAATCGATGGGTAAAACAGATCAGTGTGGATTAAAAAGAGATTTAGGATTACTGGATGTCTTTTGTATTGCATCTGGAGCGATGATTAGTTCTGGATTGTTCATTTTACCGAGTATTGGATTTTCAAAAGCTGGTCCAGCGGTAATTGTATCCTATATTATTGCCAGTTTGCTAGTGATTCCTGCAATGTTATCTAAGGCTGAATTAGCTACTGCTATGCCAAAAGCGGGGGGCACATATTTTTTTATCGATCGAAGTATGGGGCCGATGATGGGAACCATTGGTGGCTTTGCTGCTTGGTTTTCTTTAGCGTTTAAAAGTGCTTTTGCATTATTAGGAATAGGCATTTTTGCAATGTTGATAAATCCTTTTTTTAATGACATGCAAATCAAGTTTATTGCTGTATTTTTTTGTATCATCTTTGGTTTAATTAATATATTTGGTGTCAAAGAAACGGGTAAAACACAAGTTATCCTAGTGATCAGTTTACTATCCATTTTGATCGTGTATGTAATTTCTGGTCTCTTCTTTGTAAAACCAGAACATTTTACAAATTTCGCTCCAAATGGATTTGGATCGATTTATTCCACTGCAGGACTTATTTTCATTTCATTTGGTGGTTTAACCAAGATTTGTAGTGTCGCAGAGGAAGTAAAAAAACCAGGTCGCATCATTCCACTTGGCATGTTGCTTGCATGGGGGTTGATTTCGTTACTGTATGTTTTTGTTGTTGGTGTAACCATTGGGGTGGTTGATCCAGCGGTTCTTGGTACAGTTAATACCCCTTTAACCTTAGGCGCAAAAAATATTCCTGTACTGGGCAGTATGGGTGGAATTTTTCTTGGCATTGCAGCTATTTTAGCGTTTGTTTCAACCGCTAATGCTGGATTACTTGCAGCATCTCGAGATCCAATGGCAATGGCAAAGGATCAACTATTACCAAAGTTTTTTAGTAAGATGTCCAAGAAGGGTACTCCTGTTGGTTCTATCATTTTCACTACTTTTTTCATGATTATCGTCATTCTTTTTTTAGATCTTGAAGGATTGGTAAAAACTGCTTCAACGCTAAAAATTATTTTGTTTATACTCGTAATATTATCTCTTATTATCATGAGAGAAAGTAATATTAGGAATTATCGACCAAAGTTTAAATCTCCATTTTATCCCTATCTACAAATAGCGGGTATAATTGGTTTGGTCCTGTTGATAATTGGTATGGGTTTACTTCCCATGATTCTTGCTGGTGGTTTTGTCGTATTTGGATTTGGTTGGTATTGGTTTTATGCTAAAGATAAGATTTGGAGAGAATATACGTTACTTCATATTATTGAACGGATTTCAGGGATGAAAAAAACGGGATATTTAGTTGATGAAGAATTAAGAGAGATATTAATTGATCGTGATGAAATTGAGGAAGATCGGTTTGAACAATTATTAAAAAGTTGTGAAGTGATCGACTTAAAAAAACTACTTGATCCAAATCATTTTCATCAACTCATCTCCGAACGATTGGCAAAGAGAACAGATATGACTGAAGAAAAATGGAATAAATTATTAAAAAATAGAAAAGACACTTCAAATATGGTGTTGTATCCAGGTATCGGAATTTTTTCACATTTAATTAATGGTCGTGATCGGTTTGAGATTGTGTTAGTTCGATCAAAAAAAGGTATTTCTATTTCAGAGGGAATAGAACCATTTCATGCATTCATTGTTGTAATATCCTCCCGGGATCAGCGAACGTTTTATTTACATAGTTTAATGTGGATTGCACAATTAGCTGAACAGTGTGATTTTAAAAGCGAATGGAAAAATGCCGAGGATCAAGAATCGATACGAAAAGTAATTTTGAATGCTTGGAATAACCGTCTTTCATATTAGCATTACATATGATGCGTTTTTATCTTTCTTCCAAAAATTTTCCGGTATTTTTTTCCACAATGGGGACAAAAGCTAAAATCAAATGGCCATGAGGTATGGCATTTTGGACATTTTTTCTGTTTATCAAATTTCATTCTAATTTTATACCTCCAATCTTAGATTGGGAAAAGCGCTGCTCCGCAGTGAGGGCATATTTTTCGGCTTGTTCTGAAAATTTTTTGACATTTTTGGCATTGTGATAACATCTTATCCTCCTTGTTAATATTTACCATGTTAATATTTGTCATTATTAGTATTTATAGTTTTCGTGAAAAAATAACATTTCAAAAATTATGAAAAATTGGATAAGAACAATATATTGAAATAATATAATAAATATAGATAATAAATGGTTGATAGATTATTATGATCAAAATAAAAAAATCAATACTAATCCATATTATGATAGTTATAATACTCATTCAAACGTTTTATCCCACACAAGCTTACGAATTTATAGAAAATAATCAACAAACATATACTATTGATTCAAAGATTACTGCTATCATTGATACAATCGATCAACAGTTGATAGAGAATTATTTATCAGATCTTGTTTCCTATGGTCCTCGAATGACTGGAACATATGGTTGTCAAAAAACAGGTGAGTATATCAAAGAGAAATTCGAGTCTTTTAGTCTAAAAACATCAATTCAAAATTGGACACGCTTTGGAAACAAATACAATCCCCGATGGTTCAAAGGGTTCAATGTTATTGGTACAAAACCGGGGTCTGATCCAAATAGTAGATTACACATTGTTTTTAATGCTCATTATGATAGCGTAAAAGTATCTCCCGGTGCTGATGATGATGGATCTGGAGTCGCAGCGATTCTTGCTACTGTAGCAGCATTTCAAAATTATAATTTTTCTCATTCCATACATTTTGTCTGTTTTTCAGGTGAAGAACAAGGATTGCTTGGAAGCAAAGCTTATACAGATATGCTCTATGAAAAAAATGAAGACAATGTAATCATTGAGTTTAATGCAGATGGAATAGGTTATTCAAATAGTGAATCATCAAACACCTTTCGTTTATGGGGAACCGAGGATGTATCTTGGTTGATGGACGTTGTTGACAATCTCAATCAAGACTATGAGATTGGATTTACATTGGAAAAAAGAACATTACCTGAAGATCAACGTGGGGGAAGTGATTATTATTCTTTTGTTCGATATGGGATTGATTCTATCGCATTTTTTGAAGGGGCATGGAATCCTTATTGGCACAGCAAGGATGATACAATTGAACATATGGATTTACCCTATTTAACCAAAGCAACGGAACTTATTGCAAGTAGTATTGTTTGGTTATCAGATAATCCATTAACTCATCCGTTTATTTATATAGAATCCCCCAGTAAAGGATATGTTTACTTTGAAGGAAGATTACAAAAACCATTAAAAGAGTCAAGCAAAGGAGCTATTAGAACGATAATATTTGATGATATCTGGATATGGGCACAAGTTTTTATTGATGAATCATTAATAGAAAAAGTAGAATTTTATGTTCAAGGAAGATTAATGGAAATTGATAATGTCCCTCCATATAAATTTCATCTTAACAAGATTTCTTTTTTTAAACAAAGAATAGAAGTGGTTGCATATCATATTGACGGACGGTATAGTACAGATTGGATGGATATCTATTATCTCAATTTCTTACGATTTGAATAGATAGTTTATATAATAATGAAAAATTTTATTAATTCAGTTAATAGAATACTGCAAAATAAGAGATATATTTTTTAATATGAAGGCATTTTCTCCATTGGGTAATTAACATAAAACGAGCTAATTGTCCTTTCTGTGGAAATCGCTGGATACGAAAAAAAGATGAAGCGCCTGTTACTTGTCCAAATTGTGGACGGACATTTTATTCCCCTGAACAGTTACAAGAACGTAAATAATAACATCAAATCCTTTTTTTCAAAATAAAAAAATTACATTATTAATGCAATAGACATCTTAATATATCTAACTAATAATTTGACATTTATGGATGATGAGGAATTATCTATTGGAGATAACGCGCCAAATTTTTGTTTATTAGATCAAAACGAAAAAAAAATCTGCCTACACGATTATCTTGGAAAGAATGTGGTACTCTATTTTTATCCAAAGGATAATACTCCGGGTTGCTCACTTGAAGCCATGACCTTTACTCAGTTCAAAGATGAATTTTTGAAATATAATACAGAAATTCTTGGCATCAGTAAGGATAGTTGTCACTCTCATCAACAGTTCATTCAAAAGAAAAATCTCAATCTGACCTTGATTTCTGACCCTGAAAAAAAAATACAAAAAAAATATGGAGTTTGGAAATTAAAAAAGTTCATGGGACGAGAATTCTTAGGAACCATACGTACAACCTTTCTCATCGATCAACAAGGAAAAATAGTCAATATTTGGAATAATGTAAAAGTTAAAGGACATGTTGAACAGGTTTTAGATCAAATAAAAAAAATGATGAATAAATAAAAAGGAAAAATATGGGGTTATATTAGCCACCATAATGATAATTAATTTGCAATAATTATTGATAATGATTTATTTTTTTACTTTTACAATATTAATTGCTTTAGGCCCTCTTTCGGATTCTTCAGTATCAAACTCTACAGTGTCACCTTCATATAATTCGGTTCCTGCAGGAACAGAAGTTCGATGGACAAAGATGTCACCATCATCGCCTTCGATGAACCCGAAGCCTTTCATAGCATTGTACCATTTTACGGTTCCTTTCATATGTTTGTCACCTCCTCAGACATTTTTTGCCTGATCAGTTTTAAAAAGATCGTAAAAAAATAAATCCTTAAAAAAATTGAATTTTTTTTATTATTGGAATTACTAGTTTTACTTCTTTTATTGACCAGTCATATCTTAATCATGGTTTATAAATGCTTGCTTTTCTATACATGCTGTAAAAATCAGATATTTATTGATTCAAACGATTTTTAATTGTTTTGACAACATCATTGATGGGTATTCGAACTTGATTAGTTGTATCTCGATCTCGTATAGTCACTTGATTATCGTTTATGGTATCGAAATCAACAGTTACGCAAAACGGTGTTCCGATTTCATCCATACGAGCATATCTGCGACCAATACTACCTCTATCATCATACATGGTGAAGATATCATTATGCCTAAGTGTTTTGTCGATATGTTTGGCGAGATTCATTAATTTTTCATCATTAATCAATGGATAAACTCCAACGTGAACGGGTGCCATAAATGCAGGGAAGGTAAGTTTTCGATATTCTTCCTCATTTTTCGTTTCTTCATGATAATTATGCTCAAGCAGACAATATAATATCCGATCGATTCCATAGGATGGTTCAATTACATGAGGAACAAATTTTTCTCCAGGGATGGTGACGGTAACCTCTTTTATTTCATAACAATGCTTTGGAATAGGTATGGTTTCATTTTCGATTTCAACGGTCACTGGATCCTGAATTTGATTGAAATCAATAGATTCTAGCTTCTCTTTGATGATGCCTGCTTGTTTTTTAAACTCTGGTCCAAGCACATTCATTTTTGGGATAATTTGTTTTTTCATGACTTTTTTCGGTTCATCAAAATGTCTTAACGCATACATATCCGTATTTGATGCAGTGATATGAGCATTTAAATCATACGCACTCCGATCTGCGATACCTACGCATTCCACCCATCCAAATCGTTCACTGAAGAGTTCTGCATCCCAACATTCTTGTGCATAATGTGCAAGTTCATCATCAGCATGTTTTCGAAAACGGAATTTATCAGGATCAATCCCTGCTTCCAACAGGATACATTGGGTTAAATACATATAGAAAGCTAACGCTTGATTATTGATCATGCCCTTACTAACAGCTTCTTGCATAGAAACCTTCGATTCTTTCACATTATCATATAAAAATAATTGATGATGTTTAACCTCATCAAATAACTCATGTGTCTTATTTTTCGGATCAAAAAAGATTTCAGCTTCCGCCATCGAAAACTCACGCATTCGAAGAGGGCCTTGTCGAGGTGAAACCTCATTTCGATATCCTTTCCCCAGTTGAACCACGCCAAAAGGTAGTTTCTCTCGAGCATATCGATACAAAAGATGAAAACCGGTAAATATTCCTTGAGCCGTCTCCGGGCGTAAAAAAGCCTGACGAGTTCGCCCGATGCCAATTGTTGTAGAAAACATAAGATTAACTGGGTGTGCATTCTCAAGTTTTGATCCACAATCAGGACAAGTAATCGCATTATTTGCAACTGCTTCTTCTACTGTTTGATCATCAGATATAATATCTTCAACTTTAAATGATGCTTGACATTGTTCGCAATCCACAGTTAAATCAGTAAATTCATCCACATGACCAGATGCTTTCAATACGTCATAAAGGGTGATTGTTGGAGTATTTATTTCCACATTGGCATCTTTAAGTAAATAATATTTTCTCCATAGATTCTCCAAGTTTTCTTTCAAACGGGAACCAAGTGGACCATAATCATAGAAACCCGCTGAACCACCATAGATTTCAAAAGAAGGGTAAATAAATCCTCTTCGTTTTGCCAGCATCATTATTTTATCATAATTGTCTAAAGGCATAACGGGTATGTACTCCTTTCTTTTCTGTTTCCCTATTCTGTTGTGATACAATTCATTAAATCGATGTCGGTTATCATAGCAATTAGACGATGTTCAGAGTTTACTAGAGGAATGTGACTGATATCATTTTTTATCATCATCTTTGCAACATCACAGATTGGTGTTCGCTTTGTTGCAGTTTTTACATTTTTTACCATTACTTTTTCTACCGGATCCATGGGCAATGAAACCTCAGAAGTAGAATGATACATTCGAACGGTATCTCTAATTCCTTCCCAGGTCCATTCATCCTCATCATCTCCGATCCCCATTTTAGATTCTTCAATTTCCTCTTTAATATGGCTTAGTTTAAAGATATCTCCATCAGAAACAATACCGACTACTTTTCGATTTTCATCTAGAACAGGTAATGCGTTTTCATTAGTAATCTTAATGATTTCCATGACAATATTGACTGGAGTTTCCTTGTATACCGGGACCACACGAACAGTTGCTAGAGATTCAACAGTTTCATCATGTTGTTCTCGAATTAACACTTTTAATAGTTCTTTTGGACTGATGATTCCAACAAGCTGTTTTTTATTGTTCACTACTGGTAATCCATGTATTCGCTTTTCATACAGTAATCGAGCTGCTTTTTCGATACTATCCTTAGGTTTCACTGAACAATACTCTTCGTTCATGATCATTGCTAGCTGGTCCTCTTCTGCATTTTTAAAAATATCACTTCGAGTTACGACACCTTTGATAATATCAGTACCTTTTTTTAAAACAGGTATACCAGAAACATCATTTTTTGATAAGATAGTTAATGCTTCTTCGACTGTGCCAGGAACATAACCAACGATTAAATCTTTTGACATTATTTCTTCAACGTTCATATTATCCCTCTTCAACCATTTTTAACACATTAATAATTTGATAGCTCTTTGGATCAATTAATATCCAAGATGAAGGAAATGTGGACCCTGGAATATTATCCTTTAAATTTAAAGCTTTCCTTGCTACATATGTCGATATGAGAAATAAATCCTCTAAGGAAAAAAGATTTGAAAAATGACCTTGAATAAACTCGATTTCTTGAAGAATACTTAAGGGATGAAACATCGAATTATCTGTTCCCAGTAAGATTGTATTTCCAGTTTGTTTCATTTCTCTAAGATTTGCTTTCATATGAAAGAAATGATTAGATCGAGGACATACGACAAGGGGAATATGATGATTTTTTACTTGTTCTAAATCCTTTTTTGAAGCTTGTGTCATATGGATTATGAAATTAGGTTTGAGATCCAATATTGGTTGAATTGGTTCTCGGATGCGTTCACTTACATGTAAAGCAAATTGTTTATGTTTTCTCTCTACTTCTTCTGATAGTAGTACGATATCATCATAATTGTAATCTTCAATACTGCTAATTCCTATCCCATCTGAATTTTTTAAGAGGGTTGTAATTTCTTGGCGTGAAAATTGTAAATTCTTTGGTCTACTGAATATTCTTGAATTTATAGGTTTACTTTCTAGTGCTTTCTTTAAAAGATTAATCCCGTCTAAACCGTTTTCCCTAAAATCGACGAATGTAGAAATACCTTCTTTTTCAAGTTCATCTAATCCATAAATCATACCTTGGGTGATTTCCTCGTGTTTTACATTTTTTAACAATCGATGTTTCAATCCATTTGGTGGGGCAACTAATTCTTCAATGTCATGGGGCAAAGAAACATGTTTCCTACGAATAAATGTATCACCAATATGAGTATGAGCATTGATAAATGTGGGTATGATAATTGCTTTTTTACTGGTATTATATGAATGATTTCCAAAATGTAACCTGGGCATTTCCTGATCTTTAAGAATAATATACCCTTGTTTGAATCCTTGTTCAGTTAAGATTTTTCCACTAATACAGTTCATAATCAAATTGTATCATATATTTTTACTCATGTATTATTCTTCTGAATGGATTTTTTTAAGAATCCATGCAAAATTTTCACCAAGATTCCTCATGTTTGCTAGCCCTTCTTCATCTGAAGAGACATCTCCGATATCTTTACCAATTCCAATATTCCAATAAGTTGAGCCAGGTATTATCATCTCTTCGATGAGGAAAAAATGATTAATGGCATTGAACGCATGAATTGCCCCTGCTCGACGTGCCGTAACGATGGCAGCACCTACCTTATGTTTGAATGCATTATTATTTGCCCTACCAACTCTTCCAGCACGATCAATAAACGCTTTCATTTCAGCGGTAATATTTGAAAAATAGGTTGGAGAAGCAAGAATAATTCCATCTGCATCTATCATCTTTTTAATACATTCATTCACGATATCATCTTTTTGGATGCAAGTGTTGTCCTTTAATTTATAGCACTGATCACATGCAGTGCAGCCTCTAATATATTTACCAGAGAGTTGAATCATTTCACATTCAATATCATGTTTTTTAAGAATCTTAAATACTTCATTGATAAAAAGAGCAGTGTTTCCATTTTTTCTTGCGCTTCCATTGATAGCTATTACTTTCATATAAATTTCACAGTATCTTTTACCCTTTTATAAGGTTTCATTACCCATTTAATCCTTTTATCAAAAGATAATGTTTATTAGAAATACCTAGTTTCACTTTTTCATTGTATATCTATAAAAAATGAATCAAAGAACCTTAGATTTGCTATATGGGGGAATTGTTGATGATTAATAAAACGATAGGTGATATGTTAGACGATATAGTTGAAAAATACCCAAATCATGATGCATTAGTGTATGTTGATAGGGATTTACGGCTGACATATTTTGAATTCAAAAAACAGATAGATAAGTTAGCAAAATCCTTAATGGTATTGGGGATAAAACGCGGGGATCATATTGCCATATGGGCATATAATGTACCTGAATGGGTTCTATTACAATTTGCTTCAGCAAAAATTGGAGCGGTTCTCGTTACCGTAAATACCTATTATAAATCACATGAATTGGAATATTTGCTCAAACAATCAGATACTACAACATTATTTCTTGCCCATGGATTTAAGGATGTAGATTATTTAAGACATGTAAGAAAAATACTTCCAGAATTAAGTAGTATAAAACCAGGAGAAATACAATCGGAAAAACTGCCCTTTTTAAAAAATATTATTTATATTGGTAAAGAAAAACAGGCTGGAATGTTTAATTTCAAAGATCTTTTCAATTTGGCAAAACAGATTTCAGATAAGGAGTTACGTGATCGACAACAATCTTTGGATCCTCATGATGTTATAAATATGCAGTATACATCAGGTACAACCGGTTTTCCAAAAGGGGTTATGTTAACTCATTATAATATTTTGAACAATGCGTTTTATGTTGGGGAGAGAATGGGATTAACTGTAAAAGATAAAATGTGTATTCCTGTTCCATTTTTCCATTGTTTTGGTTGTGTACTTTCAACTTTAAACTGTATGGTTCATGGGTCGACGATGGTACCAATAGAGATTTTTGATGCAGAAAAAGTACTCTATTCAGTTGAAAAAGAGAAATGTACTGCTCTTCAAGGAGTCCCAACCATGTTTGTTGCTGAATTACGTCATCCAAATTTCAAAAAATATGATGTAAGTTCATTGAGAACCGGGATTATGGCGGGTGCATCGTGTCCTGTTGAAGTAATGGTAGAAGTCATGCGGGATATGAACATGAGGGAAATAACTATAGCTTATGGGTTAACTGAAGCATCACCGGTTCTCACACAAACTCAGAGAAATGATCCATTGCAGAAACGGGTTGAATCCGTTGGAAAAGCATTACCTGAAATTGAAGTTAAGGTTGTTGACCCTGAAACAGGAAAGGAATTACCTCCAAACAATCCCGGCGAACTAATTGCTAAAGGATATGGTATTATGAAAGGGTATTATAAAATGCCAGATAAAACAGAGGAAGCAATTGAAAATGGATGGCTTCATACAAAAGATTTGGCCATTTTGGATAAAGAAGGCTATTTTAGTATTAATGGGCGGATTGATGATATGATAATTCGAGGTGGGGAAAATGTTTATCCGCGTGAAATCGAAGAATATTTATATACAAATAGGAAAATCCATGATGTTGCTATTATTGGTGTTCCAAGTGAGAAATATGGTGAGGAGGTATGTGCATTTATTAAAGTTGTAGATGGAATGGAAACTACTGAGAAAGAAATTAAAGAATATTGTGCAGAAGGTATTTCTCGATTTAAAATTCCAAAATATGTCTTTTTCACAGATGAATTTCCTATGACTGCAAGTGGAAAAATAAGAAAAGTAGATTTAAGAGATATTGCAAAAAAACAATTACATCAGAATAAGCGAAAGAATTAAAATAGAGTAGTTCATCAATCTTGAATGGTTATAAGTTGGAGGTTAGAAACATGGTAAAAAAAGAATTTTCAGCAGGAGATATTAAAATAACAGTTGATTATGAAAAATGTACTGGTGTTGGGGAATGTGTGACGGTATGTCCGGTTGATATTTTCTCATTAGAAAATCAAAAAGCTGTGTGTAGCAATGTCGATGAATGCATAGAGTGTTGTGCATGTGTATCTTCATGTCCATCTGAGGCAATAGAACATTCTTCTTGCTAACATCTTTAATCTTGAGTAATTCTATTCAGATGATAATTGATTCTACTTAAAATTCATCATAATTAGAACATATGTATACGTCATTCGTTGTTAGATAACGTTGATGAAAAAATTATAGCCATGTTTCTATTATAATATACTTCGACTCTTGACGTAGGAAGTGACCTAAAGATTTTTACAGAATGAATTGATGACGGGTTTGGTGATTCAAATTGGATTTCAATCTAACTGATAATCAAAAATTATTTAAAAAAACAATTAGAGAATTTTGTGAAAAGAATATAAAACCTCTTGCAGAAAAAATTGACAAAGAAGAATATTTTCCAAAAGATTTATACAAAAAAATGGGACACATGGGCTTAATGGGGATGACCGTTCCACAAAAATACGGTGGTTCAGGAATAGATCGGATAAGTTACATGATTGCTTTAGAGGAAATTTCTAGAGTCTGTGGTTCAACAGGTATTACAGTTGAAGCTCATAATAGTCTTGGTGTAGGCCATATTTATGAGAAAGGAACTGAAGAACAACGAAAAAAATATTTACCAAAATTGTGTAGCGGAGAAGAAATTGCAGCTTGGGCGTTAACAGAGCCAAATGCTGGCTCAGATGCTAGTGCCACTCAAACAACCGCAGTTCTTGATGGTGATGAATGGGTGCTTAATGGAACAAAGCAATTCATCACAAGTGGAGATATCGCATGGGTTACTATCGTTATGGCAAAAACTGATAAAGAGAAGGGAGCACGGGGAATTAGTGCATTTATTGTTGAAAAAGATACCCCCGGTTTTAAAGTTGGGCAGCTTGAAGATAAACTTGGCTTGCGTGGAAGTCATACTGCTGAAATAATTTTAGAAGATTGTCGGATACCAAAAGAAAATTTACTTGATGAACAAGGTATGGGTTTTGTTGGAGCAATGAATATCCTTGATAGGGGAAGAACGGCAATAGGTGCTATGAGTGTTGGAATTGCTACCGGGGCTTTTGAAGATGCATTAGACTATGCCAAGCAACGTCAGCAATTTGGAAAACCAATCGGAAAATTCCAAGCGATTCAATGGATGCTTGCTGATATGGCAACTGATATTGATGCTGCAAGATTATTGGTCTTTAGAGCTGCGGATATGGAGGATAAAAATGTACGATTTACAAAAGAAGCAGCAATGGCAAAATTGTTTGCATCTGAAAAAGCAATGGATGCGACAGTAAAAGCAATTCAGATTTTTGGAGGGTATGGATACACAAGAGATTATCCACTTGAAAGATATTATCGGGATATTAAACTCTGTACCATTGGGGAGGGTACTTCTGAGGTTCAAAAGATGGTAATTGCAAGACAATTAGGATTATAAGTCAAAAAATTGAAGAAGGAGTATGAATACCATGGCTAAAAAAGGGAACGCTGCAAAAGAAATACAAGATTATGATACACTATATAAGAATTTCAAATGGGAAGTACCTAAATATTACAATTTTGGTTTTGATGTTGTTGATAAGTGGGCTGAGGATAGAACAAAGCTTGCTTTAATTTCAATAGATAGAACTGGAAAACATGATCGATATCATACGTTTTTTGATTTATGCCGGGCTTCTGATAGATTTGCTAATATGCTTCAAAATATAGGGGTAAAGAAGGGAGATAGGGTCCTTGTTATTCTCCAAAGTATTCCTGAATGGTATATTGCCTTAATCGGAATGTTTAAACTGGGTGTTGTGCCGATGCCGGGTACTGTTCTTCTTACTGCAAAGGATATTGAATATCGAATAAATAGAGCAGAAGCAACTATGTTGATTACTGATTTAGATCACGCGGATAGTGTTGAATCAATTAAACCAAAATGTCCAACGTTAAAGCATATGATGCTTGTTGATGGAAAACGAACTGATTGGTATAATTATGATGAGGAAATGAATGAAGTAACATCGGATATAGATAAAGAGAAGTTAGAAAAAACGAAATCAACAGATCCGATGCTCATCTATTTTACCTCTGGAACTACCGGTCATCCAAAAATGGTACTACATACTCATAGTTATCCGATTGGCCATGAGGTAACCGCTCGATTTGCTCAGGCATTAACAGAAAAAGATCTTCATTGGACTGTATCAGAAACCGGTTGGGCAAAGGCAGCATGGGGAAAACTCTTTGGACAGATGATTACTGGAGCAGCAGTTATCCAATGGGAGACTCCAGGTAGATTTGATTCAGATGGATTATTAAGAGCTATGGAAAAATATGGTGTTACCACATTTTGCGCTCCGCCAACAGTGTATAGGATGTTGATTCAACAGGATTTGTCTAAATATAATTTGAGTTTACGTCATTCAATGAGTGCTGGAGAACCTTTGAATCCTGAGGTGATTAAGAAGTGGAAGGAAGCTTTTGGATTGGAGATTTATGATTTTTACGGACAAACCGAAACGGTATGTGTGGTTTCAAATTATCCATTTATGAAAATGAAATATGGATCTATGGGTAAACCTACACCAGGTCATGATGTTCGAATTGTTGATGATGATGGAAATCAACTTTCTCCTAACAAAGAAGGAAATATTGCTATTTATCTTGGTGATAGTCGGCCTCCGGGGTTATTCAAAGAATACTGGAAAGATAAAGAGATTATGAGTAGATCATTCCATGGTGATTACTATTATACAGGTGATAGAGGGTTCATTGATGATGATGGATATTTCTGGTTTGTTGGAAGAGATGATGATGTCATAAAATCTTCGGGTTATCGAATAGGGCCGTTTGAAGTTGAATCTGCGTTAATTGAGCATGATGCAGTTGCAGAATGCGCTGTGGTTGGCATCCCTGATCCAGAAGGTGTTCGTGGTATTGTTGTTAAAGCATTTGTGGTTCTTGCTAAAGGATATAAACCTTCAAAAACGTTGACTAAAGAATTACAAGATTATGTGAAAGAAACCACTGCGCCATATAAATATCCACGAGTCATTGATTATATGGAAGAACTCCCTAAAACGATTTCAGGGAAGATTTTAAGAAGAGAACTTAGGAATCAATAATCATTCATTCCTATTTCTTATTTTTCTTTTTGAATTTTATTCAATTTTTTAGGAAAATATTTTAAATATCTTTCTTATTGTTGTTTTTTACCTTTCTAAACAGGAGGAGGCGTTACTGATGAAAGATGTTGTAATTGTATCTGGTGTAAGAACCGCGCAAGGCAAATTCGCAGGGGCTTTAAAAAATTACTCTGCTCCACAATTGGGGAGTATTGCAATAAAAAGCGCTATAGATAAAGCAGGTATTGACAAAAAAACCGTAGATGAAGTAATCATGGGGTGTGTTGTTCCAGCAGGACTTGGTCAAAATGTTGCTAGACAAGCAGCTATAGGGGCAAAGATACCATACGAAGCTGGTGCACTTCACATTGATAAGGTTTGTGGATCGTCCTTAAAAGCAGTGGTATTGGCCTCACAAGCAATTCAATGTGATGATGCAGAAATCATTGTAGCGGGAGGTATGGAAAGTATGAGTAATATACCCTATACAATCCCAAAAGCACGATATGGTTTGAGAATGTTTGATGATAAAATTGTGGATCTCATGGTTCATGATGGTTTATGGGATGTGTATAATGATTTTCACATGGGAAATACGGGAGAAGTTATCGCTGAACGACATAATATCACTCGAGAAGATTGTGATGAGTTTGCAGCATGGAGTCATCAAAAAGCAGAACATGCTACTGAAAAAGGATATTTTTCTGATGAGATTATACCTGTTGAAGTTCCACAAAGAAAAGCAGATCCCATTATATTTGATAGGGATGAAGGAATTCGTCCAGGGACAACAAAAGAAAAATTAGCTGGTTTGAAACCATTTTTCAAAAAAGATGGTGTGGTCACTGCTGGGAATGCTTCACAAATAACCGATGGAAGTTCAGCAGTTGTGGTGATGAGCAAAAAGAAAGCAGCTGAATTAGGGGTAAAACCGCTTGCTATTATCAAAGGATATAATACGAGTGGAGTGAAACCAGAATTAGTAATGGAAGCACCGATTCCGGGAGTGAAAGCATTACTTAAAAAAATGAAAATGACTATGGATGATATTGATCTTGTTGAGCACAATGAAGCCTTTTCTTCAGCATCTCTAGCGGTCATGAACACCTTTGATATTCCAAAAGAAAAATTTAATGTCCATGGAGGTGCAGTAGCTCTTGGTCATCCAATTGGATCCAGTGGATCACGAATTTTGATTTCACTTATCCATGAAATGAATCGAATGAAAAAAGATACTGGTTTAGCTACTATTTGTTTAGGTGGTGGAAACGCAGTTTCTATGATAATTGAACGATCCTAAAAAAAGGAGGAAAGAAAAAAATGAATGTAAAAAAAATCGGTATCATCGGTGCAGGACAAATGGGTCATGGTATCGCACTAGTTTCAGCGCAAGCGGGTTTCACTGTTGTTCTACGAGATATTAAAGAAGAATATGTTGAAAAAGGAAAACAACGTATTGAAAAATTCTTAACCAAAAGTGTTGAAAAAGGAAAAATGCAGGAAACAGAGAAAAAAGAGATTTTATCGAGGATTTCAACAACCACAAAACTTACTGATCTGAAAGATGCAGATATTATCATCGAAGCCATCTTTGAAAATGTGGATGCAAAAAAAGAAATATTCTCCGAACTCGATGACATTTGTAAGAAAGATACGTTTTTTGCATCTAACACATCAACCATTCCAATAACTGATATTGCCTCAGCTACAAAACGACCTGAAAAGTTTATTGGTATGCATTTTATGAATCCGGTTCCATTAATGAAACTGGTTGAAGTGATTCGAGGACTTCGAACGAATGATGAAACCGCTGAACTAGTTCATAATCTGTCTGAAAAAATGGGGAAGATCCCTGTTGAAGTAAATGATGGTCCTGGATTTGTTTCTAACCGACTTCTTATGCCTATGATCAACGAAGCAGTGTTTTGTCTGGAAAGTGGAATTGGAACTGCTGAAAATATTGATATGGTGATGAAACTAGGAATGAATCATCCCATGGGCCCTTTAGCACTTGCAGATCTGATTGGGTTAGACATTGTCTTAAACATTATGACAGTGCTCTATGAAGGTTTTAATGATTCTAAATATAGGCCTTGTCCACTTCTGAAAAAAATGGTTCAAGCAGGGGAATTGGGACGTAAATCAGGAAAAGGATTCTATGATTATTCCAAATAAATGGAGTTGGTATCATGAGCTATAAAAATATTATTGTACAGAAGGAAAAACATATTGGCATTATTACAATCAATAGACCCAAAGCGTTAAATGCATTAAACAACGAAACCATTCTTGAGTTGATAGAAGCAGTTCATGATTTTCATAACGACAAGAAGGTGAAAGTTGGTATTATCACTGGTGAAGGTAAGGCATTTATCGCTGGAGCAGACATCAAAGAAATGAAAGATATGACTCCTTTGCAAGCAAAAGAATTTGCTACTATGGGCCATCAGTTAATGCAATTAATCGAAAACTCAACTGTTCCATATATTGCAGCCGTGAATGGTTTTGCTCTTGGTGGTGGATGTGAACTTATGCTTGCTTGTGATATCTGTCTGGCTTCAAAATATGCCTTGTTTGGTCAACCTGAGATTAACTTAGGGATTCATCCTGGATTTGGTGGAACACAGCGATTAACAAGAAGAATTGGAAAAATAAAAGCATTAGATCTCTTGTTGACCGGAAGAAACATAAAAGCTGATGAAGCTTGTGCATTAGGTCTTGTCAATACTATCGTGGAGGATAATGTTCTCGATGCGGCAAAAGAACTTGCGGAGTCAATTGCAGTGAAATCCTCAGTTCAGATTGGGTTTATCAAAGAATTGGTCAATAAGGGCTTAAACATAGATCTAAAAAGTGCTTGTGATCTAGAAATCGGGTATTTTTCTGCAAGTTTTTCAACTCATGACCAAAAAGAAGGAATGAATGCATTTGTTGAAAAACGACAAGCAAATTTTAAAGATAAATAGAAGAGCAATTTCTCTTCTTCTTATTTTTTAATGAATTGTTCTAAAACGATTTCTGAAGCGGTATGAGGATCTATTTTTTTAATACTGATCTGATGAAGTAATTTTTCAATGGTTTCTTTGAATTTTTCCTCATTAAAAATAAAATTCATCAGTTTTTTTCGAATGATTTCAACTAATTCTGCTTCATAACGAATTTTTCTTTGTTTCTCAAGTTTTTTAGTTTCTTCCAAATATTTTTTGTGTTCATTTATGGTTTCGACTAGTTCTCTAATGTTATGACTTTCTTTAGCAATGGTTTGAACGATTGGAGTTTTTCTTTCTTTATTGGCACATTCGATATCAACCAGACTCTGTACTTCTGCTACTGTTTGTTCTACTCCTTCTCGATCAGCTTTATTAACCACATAAATATCAGCGATTTCCATGATCCCTGCTTTTAATGTTTGAATGGAATCACCAAGACCAGGAACGATGACAACAAGCGTGGAATCTGCTATTTTGATAATATCAACTTCAGCCTGGCCAACACCAACCGTTTCTACTAAAATGATGTCTTTTCCTGAAGCATCCATAATTTCAACAACATCATATACCGCACTTGCCAATCCTCCAAGCATCCCTCTTGTTCCCATACTCCGAATGAAAACACCATCGTCCATGGCTAGTTCCATCATTCGAATCCGATCACCTAGAAGGGCACCACCAGAGAATTGACTAGTTGGATCAATTGCAATAATTCCCACTTTTTTACCATTAGCCCGAAATTGTTTTGTAAGTTCGTAAATCAATGTACTTTTCCCACAACCCATCACTCCAGTGATCCCTATCACATGTGCTTTACCAGTATGACTATGAATATCTTTCATGATCTCTGTAGCATCTTCGCAATCATTTTCAACCAGAGTGATTAGTTTTGCTATTGATCGTTGATCTCCTTGGAGAATCTTTTCTGAAATTGGTTTTATCATTGTAACACGTTCTTTTTCACAAAATCAACGATTTCTTCAACAGGAGTTCCAGGTCCAAACACTCCAGCAATTCCCTTCTTTTTTAATTTTGGAATATCTTCTTTGGGGATGATGCCACCACCAAGCAAGAGTACATCATCTAATCCTTTTTCTTTTAACATAACCGCTACATCAACAAAAAGAGTCATATGTGCTCCAGATAAGAGACTTAATCCAACAACATCAACATCTTCTTGGATAGCTGCTTCTACAATCATAGCTGGTGTTTGATGAAGACCCGTATAAATAACTTCCATTCCTGCATCCCGGAGCGCACGGGCAACAATTTTTGCCCCTCGATCATGTCCATCAAGACCTGGCTTAGCGATTAATACCCGAATTTTTCGTTTCATTCGATTCGTTTCACCTTCCGTTTTTAATAAAGACTTGGTTCTCTATATTCTCCGAATTCATCTCTAAATACTTGGCATATTTCACCTAATGTTGCATAGTCATGAACACAATTAAGGATATATGGCATGAGATTTTCAGTTCCATTAGCTGCTTTTCTTAATTGTTGTAAGGATCGATCTATGTTTTGCTGATTACGATTTTTTCTTAAATTAGTCAATCGTTTATTCTGGCGGTCCTCTCCTTTTTCATCCATTTTAAGGATAGGAATATCGATTTGTTCATCAGTTTTAAAATTATTAACTCCAACAATTGTCCGTTCATCGTTATCTATTTCTTTTTGATATTTATATGCTGCTTCTGCGATTTCTCTTTGGAAAAATCCTTTTTCGATTGCAGGAATCACCCCACCGAGTTGTTCCACTCGTTCAAAATATCGATAGGTCTCCTCTTCCATTTTATCTGTTAACCATTCAACATAATATGATCCACCAAGCGGGTCTATCGTATGAGTCACACCTGTTTCTTCAGCAATGATCTGTTGTGTGCGTAATGCAATACGTACAGCTTTTTCTGAGGGTAATGCAAGAGCCTCATCCATCGAATTTGTATGAAGCGATTGTGTCCCACCAAGTACTGCTGCTAACGCTTGCATGGTTACACGAACAATATTAATTTCTGGTTGTTGAGCGGTAAGGGAGCATCCTGCAGTTTGTGTATGAAATCTCATCAATAAAGATCTCTCTTTTTTTGCCCCAAGATTCTTCATTTCTCGAGACCATATTCTTCGAGCAGCTCTATATTTTGCAATTTCTTCAAAGAAATCATTGTGTGCATTGAAAAAGAAGCTTAATCTTGGAGCAAATTGGTCGATATCAAGCCCTCGTTTCATAGCCCAGCGGACATATTCTAATCCGTCCCCCAATGTAAACGCGAGTTCTTGAATTGCTGTGGATCCAGCTTCTCTAATATGATATCCGCTAATACTAATGGTGTTCCATCGGGGAACTTGTGTTGATCCGTATTCAAACGTATCTATGATCAATCTCATAGATGGTTCTGGAGGGAAAATATACGATTTTTGAGCAATATATTCTTTGAGAATATCATTTTGAATTGTTCCTCCAATAAGATCTTTGCTAATTCCTCTATTTTCAGCATTGGCAATATAGAATGCCCAGACGATTGCTGCAGGACCATTTATTGTCATACTGGTGGTTACTTTATCGATGGGGATATCTTGGAATAAAATCTCCATATCTTTTAATGAGGATATGGCAACACCACATTTTCCAAATTCTCCTCTTGATAAGGGATGATCCGTATCGTAACCATATAACGTAGGATAATCAAAGGCGACACTAAGTCCTGTTTCTCCGTGTTCCAGTAGATATTTGTATCGCTTATTGGTTTCTTCAGCAGAGCCAAAACCAGCGAATTGTCTCATAGTCCAAAGACGTCCTCGATGCATCGTAGCATGTACTCCTCGAAGAAAAGGGAAAGAGCCAGGAAAACCACTTTTCTCAGTATAATTATCATTTTTTATATCCAGAGGAGTGTAAATAGGATTGATGTTTATTGCAGAAAGATTCGTAAACTGTTTTTTTCGTTCAGGATGTTTTCTTACGAGAGATGTATAGTTTTCCTTTTCCCAGATTTCCTTGTTTTTTTTGATTTGTTCTAATGCGTCATTTTTATACATCTGGTTTTCTTCTCCTATTTCTTGTTAAAAATCAATTCCTTTTCTTGAAAGAATTCCTTTTTGATATGGATGTTTAATTTCAAGCATTTCCGTAACTAGATCTGCTTTTTTGATAATGTCTGGATGAGCATATCTGCCTGTGAGTATAAGTTCAAGAGGTTCAGGTTTTTCATCTATTAGAATTAGAACTTCATTGAGATTAATTAGATTAAAATCAACAGCAACATTTATTTCATCCAGAATTATAACGTCATATTTGTTATCTTTTACGATCTTTTTTGCAAACTTGAACCCTTCTTGAGCCATGTCAATATCGATCTTCTCAGGATTTTCCTTATTAACAAACTCATCTCGGCCATGTTGTGATACCGAAAAATTCGATAGTTGTTCAATTCCATCAATTTCACTATATCTTCTCCCCTTCATGAATTGAGCCATGTGTACTTTAAATCCTGCACCAACTGCTCGTAATCCAAGTCCTAACGCTGCAGTGGTTTTTCCCTTCCCGGGCCCCGTATAAACATGAATGAATCCTTTTTTCACAAATTCAACTCCCCACATGATGAATAAAAAAATATATTATATGTCTTTCTTTTTTCATCTTCTCTCTTTTTTCTATGGAAAGATTTATGATATTTTATCTTATTTACGCATTTCATGCAATTAGAATTAAATGAACAACAAAAGATGATTCAAAAGATGGTCCGGGAGTTTGCAGAAAAAGAAGTGGCTCCTATTGCTGCTGAACTAGATGAAAAGGAGGAATACCCAACTGAAACTCTTAAGAAAATGGCAAAACTTGGTCTTCTTGGTGTGATTATCCCTCAAGAATATGGTGGTGCAGGTCTTGATACAATTAGTTATGAAATCGTTGTAGAGGAGATATCTCGGAAATGTGCAGCCACCGGTGTGGTTACCTCAGTTCATAATTCTCTAGCGGCTTGGCCTATTATGAAATATGGTACGGAAGAACAGAAGAAAAAATATCTTCCTATCCTTGCAAAAGGTGAAAAAATTGGTGCTTTTGCGGGTACAGAGCCAAATGCAGGATCTGATCTTGGTGCAATGAGTACGACCGCTACACTGAAAGGAGACAAATATATCATCAATGGAGATAAAACGTTTATAACCAGTGGTCCAGAAGCAGGAATAATCATTGTATTTGCCGTTACCGATAAGAAAGCAGGTGCAAAGGGTATTAGTGCGTTCATTGTGGAAAGTGATATGAAAGGATTCAAGGTTGGTAGCATATTTGAAAAACTTGGAATCAATGCTTCTAAAACATCGGAATTAATCTTTGAAGAAATGGAAGTTCCAAAGGAAAACCTGCTTGGCAAAGAGGGGGAAGGTTTTAAGATTTGTTTAGCAACCCTTGATGGAGGCCGTATTGGAATTGCTGCTCAAGCAGTTGGTATTGCTCAAGCTGCACTTGATGAATGTATTGAATACTCAAAGCAACGACAGCAATTTGGAAGACCTATTGCAAAATTCCAAGCAATTCAATGGATGATAGCAGACATGGCAACCAGAATTGAAGCGTCTAGATTATTAACGTTGAATGCAGCATATACTAAAGATCATTCCTCGGGAAGATATTCAAAGGAGGCGGCAATGGCAAAATTATATGCTTCAGAAACTGCAATGGATGTCGTCATTAAAGCAGTACAGATTCATGGTGGTTATGGATATACTAAGGAATACACGGTTGAGCGATTATTCAGAGATGCAAAAATTACGGAGATCTACGAAGGAACCTCTGAAGTTCAACGAATGGTGATCGCTAGTAGTCTATTACGTTGAGAATTATTTTAGGTGAACGTATATGGAAGAGTTTGACTATCAAGAAGAAAAAGAACAATGGAAATGGAATATTCCTGAATACTATAATATTGGATATGATTGTGTAGACAAACATGCTGAAGGAAAAAATAAGGATAAAAAAGCTCTTATTTGGGAGAATGAGCAAGGAGACACAGAGCATTATACATTTGCTCAAATGCAAGAATTGAGCAATAAATTTGGAAATATTCTTAAAAATCTTGGAATTGGAAAGGGTGATAGATTTCTTATTCGTCTCCCTGACATCCCTGCATTTCAGGTATCATTCATTGGGGGTGTAAAGATTGGAGCGGTTCCTATTCCATCTAGTGTTATGTTTAGAAGTAAGGAAATTGAATATCGAGTAAAGGATAGTGAATCAAAAGCGGTTATTACTACTTCTAAATATGTAAAAGAGGTCCATGAAATCAAAAAGTCATGTCCTTCATTAAAATATATTATTGTGGTAGGTGATGCAAAAGATTCCGAGATTTCTTACGAAGAAGAGATGAAGGAAGCATCATCTTCTTTGACTCTTGAGAAAACAAAAAAAACTGATATCGCATTTTTCTGTTATACTTCAGGTACGACAGGTGATCCAAAAGGAGCGGTACATATGCATCAATGGGTTCCAGGAAATGATCCAAGTGTACTCTTTTGGCAAAATACAATAGAAAATGATATCATTGGTCATACTGGAAATTTAAGCTGGATATTTCCCTTAGGGAATGGTTTCCTTTATCCGTGGAGATGGGGAATAACCACTATGGTATATGATGGTAAATTCACACCAGAAAAATGGTTTGAACTCATTCAAAAATATAACATTACTAATCTAGCTTCAGTTCCAACTTGTTATCGAATGTTTGTCACCATTAAAGATGCTGAGAAAACATATGATCTTTCAAGTTTACGTCATTGTATCTCAGCTGGAGAACCATTGAATCCAGAAGTGATGAATATTTGGAAAAAAAGATTTGGTATGAATATCTTTGATGGTATTGGAATGACTGAAGTTATGGTTTATTTGTCCAATATGAAGAATATGACTATTAAACCGGGTTCATGTGGAAGACCACAACCTGGGAAAATCTGTGATATTATTGATGAGAATGGGGAAATCATGCCAGTTGGAGAACCGGGGATGCTTGCAGTGAACCGAGATGATCCCGGGTTATTTAAGGAATACTGGAGGAAACCAGAAAAAACTGAGGAAAGTTTTAAAGGAAATTGGTTTCTTACCGGCGATGTCTTGTATAAAGATGAAGATGGTTATTTTTGGTTTAGTGGTCGAGGAGATGATCTTATTATGGCCAGTGGATATCGAATATCTCCTTTTGAAGTGGAATCTGCTATTATATCTCACCCGGATGTGTTAGAAGCTGCAGTTGTCGCGAGTCCTGATGAGATGAGAGGAGTTATCGTAAAATCATTTATTATTCTTCATGATATGACCAAAGCTTCTGAAGACCTTAAAAAGGAAATTCAGGAACATACTAAACGAGTCGCAGCACCATATAAATATCCAAGGGAAATTGAATTTGTTGAGGAATTACCAAAGACTCAAAGTGGAAAGATTAAACGAAAGATACTTCGTGAGTTAGAACAAATGAAGATCAAATAAGCAGGGGGAATAAATGATATGAATATTATCGTATGTGCAAAACAAGTTGTTGATATCTCTGAAATGAAAATTGATGCAAGTACCAATAAGCCGATTTTAACAGGTTTAGATAAAAAAGTGAATGAGATTGATAAGAATGCAGTAGAAGAAGCTATAAAAATAAAGGATAAACATGGGGGAAAAATTACGGTTGTCACTGTGGGAGAAGCAGATGCAAAGGAACGGATGAAAGAGATGCTTGCAATGGGTGCAGATGAAGGGATTATCATTACTCCACATGATAATATGGATTATGCGAGCTTAACAACTATTTTGGCAAAAGCGATTAACAAAATTGATGCGTATGATATTGTGCTTTGTGGTGAGGCATCTACAGATATGTTTTCGGGACAAGTGGGACCGAGACTAGCAGGGATACTCAATATTCCTCAAATAACCTATGTGCAAAAAATTCAAGCTGAATCAGATAAAATAACTGCTGAACGAAATATTGGTGATACCATTATCTCCATGGAATCAACGTATCCGGTCCTGTTGACGGTAACTAAGGAGATCAATGAACCAAGGCTGCCAAGTCTCATGCAAATTCTCGCCGCGGCAAATAAACCGATACAAGATTGGACTCTTGAATCCTTAGATGTCAGTGTTGAACCAAAAATTGATAGTATTGATTTACAAGGGATTTCTATGGAACGAAAGAATATCATTTACAAAGATGATAGTGATGAATCAATTCAGAAACTTGTGGATAATCTTGCAAAAGATGGAGTGTTGAGGTGATATCAATGATTGTTCTTGTTTATTCAGAAAATAAAAACGTTGGCTTTGAATTAATAGCTAAAGCTAAAGATTTATCTAAAGATATAATTGCTGTTGTCATTGGAGAAAAAAATGAAAACATCGCGAAAGAATATGTGACTTATGGCGCTGATAAAGTAATTGTAGTAAAAACATCCCTTGATTCTTATAAAGCTGAGGAATATGCTGATATTTTCAAAGAAATTGTATCTGATGTGAACGCTGATACTATTCTTATCGGATCTGATAAAAACGGAAAAGAACTGGCTTCAAGACTTGCAGGAATGCTTGATGCTGGATGTGTTATTGATGCAGTGAAAGTGTATGAGAAAGAAGGAAAACTTACCGCTGAACGAGTTGTGTACAGTGGAAATGCAATAGCTGTTGAACAGTTCAGGCAAAAACCAGCCATAATCACTATTCCGTCCAAGGTTTTTGATCCATTAGAACAAGATGATACTCGTAAAGGAGAAATTATTAAGAAAGATATTGAAGTAAAACAATCAGCATCTAAAATTATCAATATCTCAGAAACAAAATCAGATGGAGTAAATGTAGAAGATGCTGAAATCATTGTATCCTGTGGTCGAGGGTTTAAAAACAAAGATGATATCAAATATGCGTCTGAACTTGCGGATGTACTTAAGGGAAAGACTGTTGGTTGTAGTAGACCAATTGCCGCAGATTTGAAATGGCTACCTGATGAACATTGGATTGGTCTATCGGGTCATAAAGTGAAACCTCAACTGTATATTGCTGCAGGAATCTCCGGGCAAATTCAACATATCGCTGGAATGCGTGATTCAGGTGTAGTGGTTGCCATTAATAAGGATCCGGAAGCATTGATCTTTAACTCTGCGGACTATGGGATTGTCGGTGATTTATACAGTGTGCTACCAAAGTTAACAGATGCTCTAAAGAAAAAAATGGGATAAAAACTCATTTTTCTTATTATTTTTTTTAAAAGAAGGTCGTAAAATGGGACGAGAAAAAGATAGAGAAATAATTGAAAATATTCCTAAGGAGAAACTTGCAGATTTTATTTTTATGCATCTGAGGGATATGTGGGCGGTTGATGGACTATACTATCTTGGCATTGAAGAGAAATATGGTACAGAAATTGCAACTGATATCGATCGTTTTGTTTGGAGTGTTATGGGAAAGATTGAAGCACGTCGTATAAAAACCATATTTGATATCAATGATACCGGTATTAATGCATTAATGAAGGCCTTGCAATATTCTGGTTGGGCGATGGATTTGGAAGATAAGCAAATTGAAATACAACACAACAAAGCAATCATTCGTAATATCAAATGTCGGGTGCAAAATACTCGTATTAAAAAAGGACTAAGTGAATTTGCTTGCAAACCAGTTCGAGGAGGATTTCTTGAAGCATTTGCTCATGAAATTAATCCGGATATTACATTAACATGTAGGATTTGTCCGCCTGATGACCATCCGGATGATCTTTGGTGTGAATGGGAATTTTCTCTCGAAAAATAAACATTCAGATTGATATTAACATTTGTCGTTCTATCTACTTCTATTGTTTTGATGGTTACTATCTTATAAGAGAGTTTGAAAAAAGTTTACTTTTAAGGCATATGTCGTGTTCTCATGAGCAGATTTTATAAAGGATTTGCTGATTAGTATCCTTTAAATTGATCTAAGGGGTTCAATGAATTTCTTTAACCTTAAAAATATAAATCCATTAAAAAGGTAATGATTATGATGGCTAAATATTTGGTACTAGTAGGAGGTAAGTATTTTGAGTATAGTTGATTTGACTTCAATGGCGGAACCACAAGCTGATGTCACCAGGGAGATACACAATCGATTAAAAAAACTTCAAGATGAACTTTCAGATTATTGTTATCAATGTGGAAAGTGTACTTCTGGATGTGAAGCTCATAAACTACTAGAACTTGAGCCACACTCGATTGTTGCTCTTCTTAAACGTGGGTTAATTGATGAAATGGTAAATTCTGAAATTATTTGGACGTGCATGAGCTGTTTTAAATGTCGGGAACGTTGTCCACAAAAGGTTGCACCAGTTGACATTTTATTTGCTTTAAAAAACATGGTTGTTGCAAAAGGAAATCAAATCCCTGGTAATT